>Ga0315908_10000605_pt1 | contig 28105 bp, 12 predicted proteins | sample LakEriMetagenome_12_FD_203520 | JGI IMG/M metagenome (GOLD analysis project Ga0315908, IMG submission 203520) | Freshwater fungal communities from buoy surface, Lake Erie, Ohio, United States - Buoy 4 MA124 | ecosystem: Environmental > Aquatic > Freshwater > Lake > Lake biofilm | place: USA...
ACAACAAGTGAATTTAAAGGAAGATTTACTGAATTTTAAATAATCAAATATGAATGAAATAAATGATACTAAGAAAAAGTTTATGAAGTATTATGATTTATGGGAAGTGAATATAATAAAATGGAAAACGAAAAGAGAAAGTTGGCTGAATAGTTCATTAGATGCATTAGACATTTTTGAGATGGAAGACACAATAAGCTCATGCTTGAATTAATTACATAGATTGAACAAATTATTCTTGCATAATATAAATATAAAATAGCTTATTGATATGATTTTAATCGAAATAAATCAGTTCAATAGTTATTACGAACTGATACTGTAATTAAAACATGAGAGTTTTAAAGACAAACATTTCAATATGTTGATTGAAGAAATATTCACAAACAAGTCAAGCAAACCTGAAATACAGACTTATACAATCGATTAGCTAATTCAAGATAAGATCTTTGAATACTCAAAAGAAATAACTCGAATTGCAAATACAGCTCGGATAGAATATAATATTTATATGGTGATCGATAATCTGTCAAAAAGATTGTAACTTAGAGTGATCTGATGTTTCCAATAATCTATTGGAACTATGAAATAATACAGCTTTATCCGTAATATTGAAGACATAATATTTGAATTGGCTCAGAGTCTGCATATCATTGAAAATGTGGTAAATAGCATGAACTTCCCTGATAATTTCTAATAGATGATGAATCAAGTATATGTCTGCATCAAAATAGCTAAATAGTCAAGTCACAAAATTTAGTCGATCCAATACAGCATTTAGCAGTTGAATGATATTCTTTAAGTAAACAATATTAACAAGTATTTTGACCCTGCTTGTTATTTCAAGTATGCTGAGTACATTGATGAATACCGCAAAAAGGTAGAAAGTCTTAAAGGGAAGAGTCTTGTGGACTTTATCAATCTATTCAACAAGTCAACTAAGAAAAAGAACCTATTCAGTTTTGACTAGGATGAACTTTAAGAATTGTCTCTAAATATAGATACTATTGACCTTAACACATAATTGAAACAAAATGAACTATATCAATACTTCAAGAAGATGAAGAAGTCAATTGATAAACTTATACATAATGTTATTAATCTCTTCCAATCTATTAGAGACATTAACCCTCTTTTTAATCTTATTAATGACCTCTATCTCTTACATGTCATCAAATAGATGAAGTCTTATCCTGAATACTCCTTGCAGAGTCTCCTAACTGTTTATGATCTTAAGTTCACTTTTCTTTATCATAAATCTAGTAAGTTGATTATTGCCAATCAAAAGGATTATTAGTTTAATAAGTCTGATTTTTAAACCAATTTTAAAAATCGAAGATAGTCTTTGATATTCTCAAATGTAGCAGAATTATGGAAGGGAATTAAATAAGCAACAATGAAGAATAGTTATAACAATTCTGTCATGGCTAATTTATTGACCAATATGGTTAAAAACAAGTCCATTGAGTTGGAAATATATGGAATTTAAACTAATAATGAAATACTAATTTTTGAAAATAAAATGCAGTTTCCAAATGCTAATAACTTTGAATTTTTTTGCTCAATTTCTCCTTTCCTTCTAAATTATCCTGCGTAATAAATAAAGATATAGATGCTGAAACTATTGAAATTAACAAGCTAAGAAATTGGTAATAAGAATATAAAAAAGTATTCTGTATTTATGAGTGAGTTGAAGATAGATGAATAGAATTATCCTTTGGTACAAAATGTGCTATTAGTTAATGAAATAATGTTCGGAATAGACTTAATGTTGTTAATGAAGTGTGACCTTTAAATCAACTTTATGATAGAATATATCGAATCCAGATTAAAAGAAGGATAGGTTTATTTAAAAGATATTAATAAAAAGATCATAGATAATAATTGTAGTAGCAAAATTATTTAAGATAATAATAATTAAGGTGTCTAAGAGAATTAAAACAAAGTTATTGAAGATATTAATAAAAAAATTATGTAAAAAAGAGTATTTGTAGAAACATTGTTATTTTAATTATTAAGATTTAAGAATATTTTGTAAAGATTTAATATAGTTTAATATTAGAGTATACATCAATTTGAGTTTTTATCAATGCCAAAGTACTCTATAATAGTGAAGCATGAAAACATCTACATGAATGTGATTAAAGAGTTGAGTTTGACTCTTAATGAGAGATATAGTAGAATGAATAGAAATAAGTAAGATGAGAACAATTTGGAAAAAGAATTTTTAGAAAAATAGAGTATCTAGCTTATAGAAAGAATAATATAAGAATAAGAAAATGAAATAGAGTTAAAATTGGTGAGTTTAAACATGAGTCTAGACTATAAGTACTCTCCAATGAACATCCGATTCAGTCAAATAGTATAGACAGCTGAAACTGAAAAGAAGAAATTCTGTATAATTTAGAGTCTGGGTCAATGTAACAACATTATGATGTTAAGTAAGAAGGAAAGTGACTCTGATAATATCATAGCTCAAACTGCTTACTTGTTGGGTTAGAATCTCGTATAGATAGATTGCACTCTCTCTCTTAATTATCACCAACTCTCTAATGTTTTCAAAGGATTAGTACAGACTGGATTTCTTGTACATTTCTCTAATTTTGATAAACTATAACCAAAACTTTTTAGTCTTGTTTGCGAACTTGTTTAAGCTTTTAAGAACTCCAAACTCTTCTCTCTCTCTATTCTTAATATCAATAACTTACAAATCACTAATATTAATCTTTCTACTAATTTTTTTTTCTCCCAACTTCAATAAAATTCTTATATTCCTAAAACCATTTTACATACTTTCAGAATTATTTAAATTCTCAAACCTTCTCTATTCCCTCTCTTTCACTCTTATTTCACTATTTATGCTAATATTAATCCTAATAGTATTTATCTAACTCAATTTATAAATTAACTCATCATGTTTGTAGAAATTAAAGATCTTTAATAATACAACATATTCTTCAATTAGTAATAATAGCTAAATCTAAATTTAAACTTTAAAGACAACATTTCTGAACCTATTTTCATATAAAAAAAATAAATACTTAGACTTATTTAATAATCAAGTTATTCTTTAGATAGTAATGAATATATAGTTTTATAAAGAAAGTACAAATCAAGAATGTTAAACTATGAGAGTAAATACGATAATGAGTAAAAGTTCATAATATTTTTTATGTAGAAGATGTACTTGTATTGCATGATGAATGTTGGGAACAAAAGTATAAGCAAAAAGATAAAGAAAATAATGAGATTGTGCTTTGGAGAAGAGATGATAAATCTGATAGAGAAGCATGAAATAATGGAGATAATGGAGGAACACGAATTTAAATGGAAGGAGGAAAAAGTAATAGAATTGTTAAAGAGCAATAATCTTGTAGTCAATAAGGAGATTACAAGTTTAGTTATTGCATTTTATAAGTAATTGAGAGTTAACGTATATTAATAACAGTTTTAGAATAAACCTTCTACACTCAATAACATAATTAATAACACAATGAGAGTCAGTCTTTTAGTTGGTTAGAATCAAACAAATAAGTCTATTCTCATTGACCTTACTGCTTAATTACATTGTTAAATTAATCAATTCTAATTCAAAATCCATCATATTTTGTTGAACCAACTCACTCATTAAGATTTATTCTCTTAGCTTAATATTTCCTAGTTCTAGCAAAATTTTTAATATAAAAATAATAATTATTAATATCATAATAAAAACTCTATTTCTAATAGATTATTAGCTAATATATTTGATATTTAAACTGCTGTTACAAAATAGTTCACCACTCTTAATTATTCTTATATTTTCAATGAAAATAGATAATTTAATATATAATTTACTGATAATGAAAATCTTAATTCAAATTAATTTGATATCAATAGCATACTACAAAATGAACCTTAAATTTATAATAATATCTTCTTGATGAATAAATAAAACAAAGTTTTGAAAGTGCATCAATTAGATTAGAAATTCAATAAAAATGATTGGGTGATTTTCGAAATTTCAATCGATTAAAACAACAAAGATTTAGTAGAAATAGGAGAGGACTTGATAAAAACTTTAAATGATAAAAAACAATTAATAAATAGTTTTAATTTAAATTATTTAAGAATGGATTAGTCTAAAAATCATTTAAATGAAACAGCAAATTTCATTCTAAAAACTGATTCAATTTTGAATTATTCTCCTGCTTTATTAGTAGACACAAATCTTTTTATAATTAAAGATGAGCCTTATAAATTAGAAGAACAATTCAGCAACTGGCTCAATAAGTTTATAGATTAAAATAATTATTTTAAATAATATTAGTAATATTTTGAAAGACTTTTTTAGAAGACTATTTTATCAGTTGTTAAGAAAGTTTATTCAATAAATAAAATATAAAATATTTTTGTAATTCAAGTAAATGAAAGTTAAATATTGAGAAACATCACATGTTTATTGGGAATCTTATTGAATGAAGAACGAAAGAAGCAAATAGCAGTAGGAAATATAAAGCTAAAAAAAATGATAAATTTCTAAAAGAAATTGTAAGTCTTGCAACATCATAATTAACTTTATTTGCAAAATAACTAAGGAAGCACTTCTTTTAAGAATGAAATGAAGTATTTCAACAAAAATGATCAATAAGGATTATATGGAATTTAACAGATCAGCGATGAAAATGATCTCTATTTCTTTTAAGAGTTTTCAAGATATGTTATTCCCAGGAATTTATCAGAGACAGAGGCTGTATTGCCTGACATTATTCTCAGCAAAAATTAGATATTTGCCAATAAAATTAACTTCAATGGATACAATTACTTATTTGAAGAGCATCCCATTTTTGAAAGTCTCTTCATTTACAGTATTATTTAGAATGTCGCCACTCTTATCTCAAATAAATATTAATATGTTTTTATTAATATTCTTTTGAATTCTCTAGCTAAATTATCTCATCCTTTAAGGCAAACTAAGTTCGCTATGGGATTAGCTGATATCTTCATTGATGATATTGAAGAGCTACATTACAAGGAAATCAAATTGCAGATACTTAAAAAGAAAAACAAGAACATCTTCAATATTCTTTAAAATAGCAATCTAGATGGTATTATTTATTTAATCAGAATTATTATAATTCTTAATATTTAAAAATAATATATATATAATTTTAAAAATATAATATGGCAATATAATCAATTATAATATTATAAATATAATATATAAATAGGTTTCAAATAATAATTAACTCAACAAAAGTAGAAGAAAGGTGGTATTTTCAATAATCTTAATAATGATGAAGACTCATTTTTGTCTGAAGATTCATAAGTTAATCATCAAGACTTGCTTCACCAACTAAATAATGATGATACCGACAGTGAAATAGAAGCAGTCAATAAAAAGAGTATTCTTGATTTTTTGAATTAAAAAATAGTATTGAAGAATCAAGAAAATATACTGAATTATTATTATAATATTGAAGAGAGTTGTTGGTCAGAATGGAAATATGTGAAAGAAAAAAATAATACATAAATCAGTAACAGTTTCTACTTGAATATTTTTCCTCATGAATTATTAAACTATAATAGCAAGTTATTAAATGTGAATAGCATAAAGAAACAGATTATGAACAGTCAGAATACTTTGAATAACAATATGTATTAAGATCAGAATTTTGACATAAATGAAATTTATATTAAGAATGAAAGAATAAAAATGAATGAGTATCTATTTAATCTTTTGCTTAGTTATAGAGTCAATATCCTTCTTTGTGGCCAAAGTAAAAGCGGCAAGACCACTTTGATTAATCGCAAAATGAACTCAGTCAATATCGATAAATATCTTGTAATTGGAATGAGTGTTAATAAGGAAAGTAGAACTAATAAAGTATAAAGAACAGTCGAAAGCAAATTGATTCTTTCAGATAATTTCACTTTTAATATCGCCAAAAGTGTTATCGTTGTTATCGATGATATGCATCTTGCCACTTAAAATTACACTTTAAAGGGCATACTCAAAGGACTCATCAATTAAAAGGGTATTATAAAATATATAATTTTTATTATATAAGATATATTAAATCTATAATATAAGTATATAAAATTATTGGTTGATAAAATATTTATATATGCTGAAATATTATTTATATAAATAAATGATATATAATATATTAATGAATAGGATGGTTCAGCCACTTGTACTCAAAATATACAAACTTAAAGGATACTTCATGTGTAGTAATAAGTAAAGAGTATGAAGATTTAGGGGATGGATGTAACTTCATGATGCTGTCTTCATTTAATTACTAATCATTGTTCACGATATTCAAAGTTTATGCTAAAGATATCTTCAAAGCATATCAGACTGATTAGATCCACTACTTCGGCTATCAATTAATAAGATAACTCTCAAAAGAAGCTTTCTTCCATTACTCTCATCTCAATAACTTTATAGACACCCTCAAATCTCTTAAAAACTTCATCATCCCAATCAATTCCAAATAAAATCTCATTGCTTAATTTCTTTATTCTCTTAATTCTAATTTATCTTTTCTTTAAACTCAAAACATCATTTCTGGAATCTATAAAAAAATACTTAATTAAAAGTCATCATCTAATAGACAATCATAGATATCTATCATGGCAATCAAAAATCATTTATTTTCTAAAATCAGTGGATAATCGCCAGGAAGAAAAAATAATACTAAATTAATAGTCTCTAGATCTAAATTACATAGGAAATCCAAAAGCTTGCTTCCTAATTTATAAATAGAATAATTATAGAAATTAAATTTTTAAAATGAATAAATATTAGAAAAAAAACAACATTCTCAAAATCCTATTTAATAGATAAACACTTAAAATGATAATTTAGAGTCTAGTTTTTCAAGATTTAATATAGAGAATCTGGAAGAATAAGAATAATAATAATAAGACAATGAAGAAAATGTGAATAACTTTCTGGATTACAAGAATAGATAATCTAGTGAATTTCTATCCAAGATATATTATACAGTGTTGAAACGATCAATAAAAAAGTATAATCAGAGATTCGGACAATTTATAAGTCAGTATGAAATAGAATAATTCACAAAATTATTCGATTTCAGAAACCATCTTGTACCTTTCGATTTCCAGCTTCAAGAATCTTCTGAATCTTCAAATGCTAATTAGATTATCAAATTTTAAATTCTTGAAGATAAAGCTTAATTTTAATAGGCAGTCCTCTTTCTCTCTAAAAGTATAACTAAGATCATATAAGATAACTAAAGTTATTTCACTTTCGATTAAAATAGTTTTTAAATATATAATCAGATATTTGGATTTAAAATACTTCCAAGATCTATATCTATTTTGTTTTTTGATTTCTACAGAATATTCTTTGATCTCTAATTAACCTAATACTAAATTATATACAGTATTAAAGGAGGAAATAAATCTTATATCGAAAATATCATCATCTTAGCATCTTATATACAGAAATCTAAATATTATTTAATTAATATCAACTCTTTTAATTTCTATGAATGAGTTATTAGTAAGTAAGAAAATGAATCAGAAAAATAAGAATAAAAAGAGAAATCAGAAAACAGTTTAGAGGAAGAAGTTGAAGAAAATTAAAAAAAAGTTGAATTTTAGAAATAATATGGAGTGGAATTGATTTAAATAATAAAAAAGCAACTAATAAAAGTTCTTGATAACTATTAATAGATAAATATAATAATAAGCATTGACTTTTCTGACAAAGAGTGTGAGATAATAGAGAAAGGGATAAAGGAAGTAATGTTGATTATAGATGAGTTAGTGAATGGATATAATTATGAACTATTATTAGGGAAGGAATATATGGATTAATTAATATCGAAGTTGAAACAGATTCGAAATCAAAATCAATATTATTATTTCTAGCTAATAAATCAAATTCGTTAGAAGATAAAGTAGTAATTGAAGATAATTCTGATATTTAGGAATTATGAAGATAGAATTCTTTTTGAAAATATCTAATAACTTTACTTGCCTATTTTCAATAAGTTTAAGAGTTTAGAAGTACTAGAGGAGATGGAAAATGTAAATATCAATATTGAAAGTCTAAGCAAATTAATGACAAGCAAGACTATATTTAAGAAACAATCCACTAAGTCTAATTTCAAAAAGACATTTAATGAACATATTGATACTCCTCTTGATATACATTCCATATAATTGCATTCAGAGACTGCCTCCATTCTAGACTCAAATATCTTGATTGATGATAAATTATTGTTTGATCTTACAGGATTTATTAAGAAGTAAATTTCTCTAATAGAATTTAAGTTCTAGTAAATACCATAATACATGTTTAATTTACCATCTAATAGTAGAAATTATGATGATGATATTATTCTTTCTGATTATCTCTATGATAATTTAATCGATTAATATTTCTCAGTTAAAAATACTATTCAATTGGATAATAAGTTGAAAGATCAGTTCAATACCTAAATGAATTAGAGAATCACTGTTGTAAAGAATAATATTAATATAATTAATGAGTAAATTTAATAGAGATAATTTTAATTGGACTAGATCCATTAGAATATTCAAGAAATAAACTAGTAATTTGAACAATTGGATAATTATAAAAATAAAATATAAGAAGAGAGCAATTAAATTGAAATATATCTGAAAGAGTTATTATAAGTTCAAGAGCAGGAAGTGCAAGTGACAAATCAATTGCAAATGATTTATTAAGAGACTTTCGATATGATTAGTAAGAATGTGAACCTGATTGATATAATATCTTAAAATTTGTTTTAGAAAACTGATGCTTTCATCATCATTAGTTTCCTATATCAAATTATCATTAATACTTATCAATTCAAAGACGAAGAATTATTATCTGTTTTAAAGAGGATGAAAAACAAGAAGAATAATTTTGATGAATTAAATGAATAATTGATTGAATTTGTTAGAGAAAAAATGATTTCTATCATCAAAACAGATTTCAATAAAAACCTTCAAAATAGAATAGATATCTATTATAAGAAAGAAGAAACTTTAAATAATTATAAAAAGCAGTTTAACATCATTTCTGAGTTTAGATCCTTAATGACTGTAGATAATTTGAAAACTAATTCCAAACAGAAAACTATTCTCAAATTTATAGATTACTTTTAAGGTTATGGAGAGTTTCTCATTTAATAAGAGAAATAAAAGAATCTTATTAAAGAATAAAATCATAAACTCTAATTTTTACATTCTTAAGAAGTCAGTAGAAATTAAGCTTATATTAAACTAAATTAATAATTGGATAAATAACCAGAATTATTAGAAAGAGTATAAAAAGCGATGGATTTTTTATAAAGTGAGCTAAATTAAGAAAATGAAATATTGAGATTATTGTAAGCATTTCCCGAAAGTTTAAGACTTTCTTTTGATGAATATAACAAAAAATTTAGAAGATTATTTTGCAATCAAGATAAATTAATAAAATTGTATAAATTGATATCTGCTTTTCTTGTTTAAATGACTTAACTAAATTGGAAAGTAAGAGAAAACATTCTACATGAGCTTACTAATTAATTTGAAGAGTTTGAATGTTTTTAAGATGATTTAATGTTCTTAGTAGGAATTGATATATACCAAATAAATCCTGATTACTTTGCAGCAAATTTGAGTTAGTTTTTAGATTTAGATAGTGAAGATAATAAGAAATCAATATATGAAAAAATATTAGAATAGTATATAAAGAAAAATTAGATAGAATGGAGTAGAGGACTATTAGTGTTTAACTACATTATATTTAAAACATTAAAAAGATTAGAATACTTATATCCTGTAATTATCGATCCTGGGAAGGACTTAATATAATTATTGAAATTGATGGAAAGTGTGAAAATAAAGGAAGTGAGTTATGTGAGTGGACAGGATTGGACAGAGATTGCAGAGATGATAAGTACTGGAGGAATATTGATATTAAGCGAAATGAATGAATAACAGATAATTGGTACAGTGGGGGAGTTGATTGAGTTCAGATAACATCTGATTTATAAGAAGCATTTTAATAAACTCTATCAAAAGATGTAATCCCTCACAAAAGTCAAAGTTGATTAGTTCAATGTATGGTTCCCATTTATCAAAAATAGACTTCTAATCAACTCAAAGCAGATCAATACTGATCAACTATTTATCAACAATTAATAGTATGTTCTTTCTCCTAATTTCCATCTTATTATACATTTTTCCAATATTCAGTAATATTCTCTTCTCTCTCATTCTCTTTAGGCTAAGTTATAGCTCATTAATAATTATATTGAAACTTATACAGATGATATCTCTCATCATATTTTTTAAGATTCTATTTTTAAAGATTGGTTATTTAAAAATATTTCAAACACACAATTATAAGCTTTGCATTAATAATTTAATTCATTTCACTAATAATCTTAGCTAATTATTCATAACTAATACAAAAATCTTCTAAGTTAAATGTAAGCTTTTCTCAATCACAATGAAAAAATTAACTCTTAATAAATTTTGGTAGCAATTTAAAATATATATAAAACTATTCATTCTATTACTAATTATCTTAACAATATTATTTTCGCTTAAATGAAAAATAAATAGTCTGATTATAATAATAATGATAAATTTGATAAAAATAAATATGATTAAAATAAAAATGATGATAATAAACAGATAATTTACTTTTCTAATTTTTTTAATTCCGATTTTTATATTTATGAAATATAAAAGTTTTAGGATCTGGCTTAAAACATTTCTTTAATTCGTAAAATTAATAAAGAGATTATGAATAACCTTTTAGGTGGAATGTACAATACTAATTTAAACATGTTTTACAAGTTTTTGGAAATAGCTGCCTTCTAAAATAACAGATAAAAAATATAATTTCATTCTAAAAAAAATGAAAATCGTAACATAGATTTTTCTAACAAACATAAATATGAAGCTATGTTTGAGTTAAATCTTTATCAGATTTTAATTTAATAGCTTCCTTTAGAGTATCAAAATTTATTTACTCTTTATTACAGCATTTAATTTTACCTTTAAAATAAAGTAGATTCGAATTCTTACATTAATATTCAGATGCTGTTGAATGTGTTTATCGAGGATTCTATTCCTAATTATCAAAACATAGAGGATTCAGATTTTAGTGATAATAGTAGTAAGAGTAATAATGCAGAAAATTTTCTTAAAAAAATTAATAATCAATCTATTCCTAATCTAAAAATGAAATTAAAATATCATATATAATTTAATCAAAGTTTAAATTCTTAACTTAATAGAATTCAAACACGATCTAAAAAAAGAGTTGTTAGTAATAAATTATTTTATCATTAATATCATTTAAACTTATAATAAAAAAAACTATTTATCAGTTTCTAAAAAACAAAAAGATAGTAGAAATAATAAGATATAAATTTGAATGATATTCAAAAATATGAAAAAGATGATTAATTTGCAAGTGATTTAAGCAGTGAAAGACAAAGTGAATATTCAATGAGTATTTAGCAAATATAGGACAAAATAATTAAAAGAATATCAAAGAAAAGAATCAGCTATATTTAATAATCTTAATTTTTTTTGAAGCAGATCAAAAAAGGTCATAGTTTTAATTAAATACTTTAAAAAAAAATAAGTAGAAATTCTAAAATTAATCATTTAGATTTATCAGCATTTAATAAATTAAATAATAATTTTGAATTAAATCAAAATAAAAACTCTCATAATGAAAATGTTAAATATAAACAATTTAATATAATATAATTTCCATATTAGTATATTTCTAAAAATGTTAAAAAAGATAAAACTTTAATAGTTAAATCAGATGATGATATAAATAAAAAAGATAATCTAAATAATAGTTAATAATTTAATAAATTTGAAAAAGAAAGTAATAATTAAAATTATTAATAAACTAATTTAATTTAATAAATAGGCTTTAATAGTTAATAAAATTGATTTTAATCTATTTCTGCTTCTAATTTATAAGGTTTTTAGTATAAATAAAAACAAAAATAAGAGAAATTGAAAATAAACTAAAATAACTTTAAAAAACTTTGTAGATTAGGATAATATGATGAAACAATAAATAAAATATGTATTCATATGTAACAAAACATAAAATAATGGAATAATTTTATAGAAAGTGAGGAACATGAAATAATTATAGTTAACTAGTTTTAATAAGGTCTAAGACTAAAAACTCCATTTTAATAATAAATGGATGTGATAATTTAATTGATAGTGTTGAAATATGTTAGACCTGAATTGTTATTATCTTATTGTAGGAAACTAATTATCAGTATTAGAAACACTGAGTTTACCAATAGAAGTATAAAGCCAGATATGGAAATTCTTAGCAAAATTACTGTTAATTTACCAATAGTAAAAATAATAATAATAAATTTAATAAATATAATAAAATACACTTTATTGAAATATAAAATATATATTAAATAAGGTAATATAATATCTGGACAATGTGGAGTCAATGGTGAATTATAACCCAATTTAAAATTTATAAGTATACGCTTAATCAAGTGACATTTCAATAATAAAGCTAGACTGTTTGATGGTGGATGACTCAGGAATAATGAAGGAAATAAAATAAATGCTTTAATCAAATCTAAAGATATGGTTAGTAATAGAGAACATAAAGTTAGTTGAAAAATGCCAATCATTACGCATTCTTTTCTCTTTTCTGTTAGATCTGTTATCCAAATTCTCAATCCGAATCTGGATAATTTATCCTCATCAATAATTCAATAATAATAATATAAATAATAATGAGAATAAGATTTGTGACAATATATAACAACGATAATGGCTGATAGAATAATTCTTAGAGAATTGTATTAAAACATGGTTGCATGAATCTGATTCTATAAAGAATATAATTTCGGATATGAACATGGTGTAAATAGACCAATACAGCTTAACATTAAAGTCTCTTGAAAAAGATAAGGAGAGAGAAGTCATTCATAAGAATTAAGTCTTTTAAAGAAGCAAATCTATTCTTCATAATAGAAATCTTAATAAATAGTTAGAATTCTTGGAATAATAAATGATTCGTAGTAATACTCTTTCTTTATAGTCTTACTAGCATTAAATCTCTAAACTTTCTTTTCTTGATCAAGCTCTCAAAATAGATCTTAATATTCTTTCAGATCCATAGTTCAAATAAATTTTTCTTTAAAAAATAAACAATAAAAACTATAAAGTCTATAATTTCCCCATTTAAGAAATTAAAGTTTAGATGGATAAGTAAAAGTTAGTATAAGATTTATTATAGTAATTTTAAGAATAGCAATAACAATAGTAATGGTTATAAAAATAATAATAATAATAATAATAATATTAACAAGTGGAAGATGAGAGTGGAGAGGATAAATAGAACTAAAATAATGTATTTTTAGCAAAACAGAAGTAATAAGAATAAATAATAAAGAATCAGCAAAACAATAGCTACAGTATTCATAGTTAATTCGTATGTGAAAAAGGGGAAGATTTAGAAATGATAAACTAGAAAATAAACGAGTATGAACAGAGAATGATACAGGGAATGTATTGGATAGTAAGTGTGATGCGATTAAGAGAAATTTAATAAGACGAATAGAACATGAAAAAAGATGAGAGATATTTAATGAATAAAAACTATGATCTGATGAACAACTATGATTTGATGGAAATGTAAAACATTCTGACTAAATACATTTCAATCTACTGTATTTGTAATTGTTGTTAAAATAACCCTTCAATAATAAAGAGCAAAATGATAAAGAGTGGTAACAGCAGTCTTTAATAATTTATAATGGATAGTATGATCTGTCTTTTGGAAAGTAATATATTTATAGACCAAAAGAGTGACTTCCAATTAACAAGAGTCTACTTCAATGAGTTTATCCACATTCTAAAGGAGCCTAAACCCACCAAATATGTTGTTTCCAATAATGATCAGTTTTAAATTTATAACATGATTTGTCCCCAAAACTATCATAGCAATAACCAATTCAACAAAGCTATCTTTTCTTTCATTTAGTCTTTACCTAATAAGGATTTTATGCAGATTTGGGGAGGAGACAATTCTATTTCTTATTAATTAAATTGCAAATATACTAAGAAACTCATCGAGTAACTTTATAGAATCTAATCATAATCTAATCTCGTCAATACCAAAATAATCTCTAGTTATTCTATTTCTAAACAAGCAGATACCCAACTAGCGCAAGAACAATGTTAAGATTGGAAATATTAAATATCTAATATAAAGGCAAATTCTTATTTTCTAAATTATAATCACTGTCTTTCTCAACATCAATTCCAAACTATTAATCTTATCAACTCAATTAAAAAAGCTATTCATATTGATAATCAGTTCAAAATGTAAATTTATTCTATTTTCATTCCTTAAAACATAAACACTTAACAAGCTGTCACTAATGATTAAGATTTTATTGATTAGTTAGATACTAACAGTGAAAAATCAACTATTAAACATACCAATTATAAATACATAAATTTCTTTTATATTTATAATACTCAATTCACTAATCTTAACAAAAAATAGATATTCTCTATAGTTATTAAAAAAAAAATTATATAGCAGAAACTTAAAAATTATAAAAATCTTAATAAAAAATTAAAAATTTAAAGTTATTATTCTTATTATTAAGAATATTAAAATAAAATTAATTAACTATAATTATCTTCTATCATTGATAACGATTATGGAAGCTGCAATATAATAAATCAATAATTAGAAAATTAAAATTAAACATAAAAGAAAGAATTAATAATAAATTTAAATGATTTAAAATAAAACTTAAGTAGAAGATTTACAAGGATATATTAAAATTTTTAAAAGTAAATATAGCCTATTAATATAAAAAAGATTTCTAATCTTAATATAGAAAATTCAATTTAAGAAATAACTGAAAATCTTAACAGTAATGAAAGTTTAAATGGGGATAGAATTATTAATAAAAGTTATAATATAATCGATTAACTAGATTTATAGGAAATATAAAATAATGATAAAGAAAATTAAGTAGATTTACAAGATATTAAATAGGATAAAGCGGATTTATAAGAAATTAATCAAGATAAATTATTAGAAAATGAGAGTAATTAAATGATCACATCAATAATTAAGTTATAAAAGGAGCCTTCGAATAATTTCCATGTAAATAGATTACTTTTTGAACAGAAATATGATCCTTAAAATTTACTGATTCAAAGTCTATTCAACTATTTTTATAACATTTTGCAAAATGAGAGCTAAATAATATTTAATTTACAAGAAAAAATAGAAAAACACTTAAATTAAATGCTTATAAATGAAAAGGAAGAATCTGAATCAATTGAATCTATTGAAAAAAACGAAATTCCTTAAAAATGGAATAAATTTATAAATACTGATGAATATAATAATTTAAAATAGTTCATAAAGAGTTATTAGAAAAAAAAAGAACATGTCAAATACTTGTTCTAGGAAATCAGCAAGATAAAAGACAATAATGATAATTTACATATGGAAGTTTAATAGATACAAATTAGTAGAAGCATCATATTAAAACTTCATAAACTATTTGATCCTGAATCAGTAATAATGAATGTGATAAAAAAGTACGCTCTGCTTTACAAGGATAAAATAATAAACTTGTAAATGAAAATGGAACTGGTTTGGAACAAGAAAAGTATAAAAGAAGAATTGATTTAGAACAGAGACCAAGTGTTTCTGAAAGGATTAATACTTCACAGAGGCCACATTAATGATGAAAGTCTATTATTAGAGCCATAATAGAGTTCTTTAATGGATTAACATATTCCAATTTGCAAAGTGTAGATCCAGAGTGTACCTGTTAATTAGACTTCTATTAGTTCTGACTTTAATTGTTATATTCATCGCAATAATATTGAAAATGTCTATCATCAGTATCTTCTCAGTAACTAGTAGTTCAGAGACTAGCAATATGATTAGACATATTCTCATTCTCATAAGAAGTCTATTATCTAGAAACTCACTAATAAGAAAACCAAAACTAAACATAACCACTTTGTTAAAATTCCCATCTTATTAACAAAGCATTTCTAGTCTAATAATTAAAACTCGTAAATATCATCATTACTTATAATTATTTATAGTCATCTTTATTTCTGGATGTTCTTTGAGTCCATTCTTCCTTAAGTATTTTGGGATAAGAAGGGAACTTTCATCAGTTTGAAAAAGTGATTTTATATAATATATTTATTCTATTATGACTCATCTAATTTACTCTTTTAATCAGGAGTTGTTTCACAAAATCCATCAATTTACTCTCTAATATTCTGATGATTAATTATCAAAAGTCACTCAATAACTCATTAAAATATTTAGATTTTATGATGTAAATAATTAGAAAGGCAATGTAAACAGAAATGAGTTTAAATGTTTTTTAGAGAAAATTAATATTTGGATTAAAAGTAAATAAGATTTTAATATAATATTTAATCACTATGATGAAGATAATGATGGTTATATTTAATATGAAAGTTTTATTTAAAGGGTTTTGAAAGAGTATTGTGATTAGAATGTGAAAAATGTAGAGAATATAGTGAAAAAGGGAGAGAAAATAGTGATAATAGAAGAAAACTACTTGAAAGAATAATAAATGCTGGACGTTATAGAGAAGATAAGGGAAAGCATAGAAATATAGAATGAAGGTAATAGTGTGTTAGGACTAATGTGTGCTATTTGAAAGTAGGATAAGGACGATGACGGGAGAGTGAGAGAAGATGAGTTGGCTAAAGGTTTAAGGGAGTATCGAGTGTCAATTGGGAATCAGGAAATCCATATCCTCTTCACTTATCTGGACAGGCACCGTCAACTCACCATCGATTATCACCAATTGGCTTACATCTTATTGGGTAATCATAGATCTATTACCAATCAAAGGAAGCTCCTTATCGAAAAGACTTATCATTCACTTGATCTAAATGCAAAAGGATATATTTCTATTCATCATCTTCTTTAATCTTATTAAATGCATAACCATCCTCCTAATCATCATTATAACTAATAATAACTTTTAGATAATTTTATTCATTCTCTTCATTAATTCTCTTATCTTTATTCTATTAATAATAATTTTTTAACTAAATAACAATTTATCACTTTTTATACTTATCTTTCCTTTCACATCATCAATGAAGACTAATTCAAGTACATAATCAATCTTTATTCTCACAAAAATTCTCAGCTCTAAATTACTTAATCTTCATCCTAATAATCAATATTCGAAAAATAGTAAAAGTATTTATTTGATATTATTAAGAAAAATATTATCAAAAGAGGATTTGAAAGTTTGCTTAGATTAGAAAGTTTTTTTATATAACATGATAAATAAAAGGATAAATAAATATCGAAAAATGATTTTATTAATTGCATGAATGAATTTAGATTTGAAATATAAAATGAACATTTATAAATCATATTTGATTTTTTTGTGAATAAAAACTAGTAATTTAATTATGATGATTTCATCAACTTAATAATAGGTAAAATGAATGCTTTCAGATCTAAATGGGTTGCTGGAGTCTACTTAAAATTTAATTAAGATTCCAAAATTAATATAAAATTTATGAAACATAAATATTGTTCTTCGTAACATCCTTAAGTTCTGTTAGGAAAAATTAATGAAAATGAATAATTCCAACTTCATTTTGATTCACTTAATAAATATATTGATAATTTGTAAGTAAATTCTTTTTTTTTAATATTATTAGAAAATAAAAAATTAAAATCTATCTGATTTATCATATGATGAGTTTAAAAATTATTATGAAAGATTAAGTCTATTTGTAGAAAATGACAAAGAATTTCAAGAAATATTATTACACACTTGGAAAATAAAAAATTAATTTAGTTGATATTATAAAAAAATTAATCAGTTATTTTATTCTTGTTATAATTTATTTCTTAAAAAAGCATTTTTTTTAAGTAAGCCATCTCTCTAAAATAATTATTTTAATAAAATTTATATAATATAATTATTTATATATTTTAATACCTCTTTTATCATCATTTCATATTCTTTGTAGTATAATTTAGTTTTCAAATTAGTTAAAATATTTTCATTTTCAATTTCTAGTTACTTAATCTAAAAAAATAATATTTTAAATATTTAAAATATTTTAATTTAATACTTCATTTTGAATCTATTAAGTTTCTTCTTTTTGATTATTTAATTCTTATTGATTCCATTATTTAGTTTCATTTTAAATTTACAATATCAATTTTCCATAAATTTATTAAGTATCAAACAATTATTTTTCTAAATTTTATAATTCTTCTTTTATTTTCTTATATCTAAATACATTTAAATAAATTACCTTTCTTAATAATCTAAATAAGATTTATTAAGCTATTAATTTTCATCAAACAAATTGCAAAATTATTTGTAGTTTTAACTAATATATGCTTTTAAATCTACAAATACTTATTTATTTTAATAATTTAAAACTTTATTTTCCAAATCCTCAATGTTCATATTAAAAAATAAAATAATATAATTATAAAATAAAATATGGAATTTGACTAAATAGAATAAATAGAAGGTCTAGACCTTGAAAATAAGCCAGATTTAAACTAAATAGATTTAAAAGACTCTATAGAAATAGATGATAGGAAACGTAAAAATAATGATGATGAAGATGAAGTGAAGATATAAGAAAAAAAAGGTTTTTTTCGGATGATTTATGACAACATAGGTTCATTTCTGTTTGACTACCATACTGATATTTACACAAATTTAAAGGATAGGAGGATTGGTAATTTTCAGGTAATATTTCAACTATTAATTTCATTCCTGATAATATCATTGGTGATAATTCCTAATGAAATGTACCTTGAGAGAGAGGAGAGTGAGAGTAATGTGTACTTAAAGACATTAGGAACTACTTATGGTAATCTCAATAACAAGTTGTACATGTGGGATGATGCTAATAGTGAGAACCCTAATGTTGCTGTCAACTCTATCTTTCTACCTACTAGAGTTAAAATCACTTACAATCAAGTCAGGGGAGAGTGTCCTACTTTAGATCTGCCCTGTATAGAAGATTCTCAATGTGTAGAGTAAGAGTTACCTAATATTATGGTATTATCATTATTCTTCAATATTATTCGTTTTAACATTATTATTTATCTCTTCATATTATTTTCATTATCATTCTTTTTATTATTATTGTTGATGTATTATTATTATTATTATTTATTATTTATTATCTCAATATAATTCTAGATATTATTATTATTATTATTGATATATTTTTATTATTTTTATTTTTGTTATTGTTGATTTTATTATGACTTCTATTAATATTTAAAGGAAATGACATTATGTGAAGATGCAGTGGAAATATTTGACGTGAAGAATATTTCGATCAGTGCAATTCTAAGAGGATGTATGGCTTAACAATGGTGTCCTGCTGAAAACTCTCTTGCTAAAACGACCCTGATTACAGAACTAGTAGGACAAACTCACAAAAGAATCCATTTTAGATCTGTTATTAATTTCCCTGTTTTAGATTAATATCGAGTAATAATAATTAAATAATCAATAATTAGCAATTTTCAACTTTTGAAGATAACCAATATGTGGAATATCCAATGTATGGAACCAATATCATCACAGTAAATATTATAATTAATAAAAGTTAAAAGATATTTTACTATTAGCCAATCTAGATTATGAAGAAATTAGATTTTATGGAGGAATAATTATCGTGAAGTTGTTCTGGTAATGTGATTTGGACAGTCTGAATCCTTGCAAGCCTTCAATAGTTGCTGAAAAAATAGATACAATTGATAATCGAGGATATGCCGTAAGACACGCTATCTATTAAATTGATAATCTTGAGCAGAGAACTCTTAAAAATTATTAAGGAATTATGCTTAAGTTCATCTCTAAAGGCATTGCTTATAAATTTAGTATTGAAAAATGTATTCTTATTCTCCTCATTCTTGTGTAATTATAATCATCATTTTTATTTTATTTAATAATCTAGCGGAGTTTAATCTTTTATAGCTTCAGTCATTCATTTTGTCCTTTTTAAAATCTTTGGAGAGAAAAAACATTATAGTTCATAAGTTATTACGAAATTAAGAAAAGATTAATTTAATTTATGAATATTATAAAAAAAGCATAGAAATAAAAATCATTTATTTTTAATCTGCTCAATTTATCTTATTGCTTTATCTATTTTTTATATTAACTAATTATCAGAAGCTTGTTCAGCCAATTATTTTGCTTATTTGTATTATTCGAGAGAATCGCTGTATTTTTTAACGAATTCATATTCAGCCCCTAAATTATAAAATCCAATCATTTCCAATTAAATAATATCTTGTAATTATTACTTGTTATTTTGCTCCTGATAAATGTTTTTGAAGTATTTTACTTTTTCTAATGCTTGTAAAATACATTCAATTGCTTTTTGATGATTATTAGCTTCACTGAAAATAACCGCTATTATTATTAATAATAATAATTATGATAATTATGATGATGATAGTAATAATAATGATAAATGAATTATAATATAATAATAATTACATTGGTTGAGATAACTGCCAATGATTTAAATTTATTATTATTAACTGTTTTACAATCTAATTACACTGTTTATGCAATTTTATGCTAATTGTAATTTATTCATTCCTCTATATATAATACTTAAGTTATTGAGAGTATTGATTTGTTGATGAATAAAATTTATTCTATTTTTAGGATTTTCACAATAACTACAAGCTAATAATTCTACTGCTTTGCTTAGAATAGTTAACTATTCTTCATTCGTAATATTCTTTAATTATTAAGCAATGTTATTTATATTATCAACATATTATTAAATCATTTGTTAAATATTAAATTCTAACTTATTTTCTAAGTCCGGTTCTTGTCTCAATATTTCCAAAGTAAATAATATTAAACTTTCTAAAAGAATCATTTAATCATCAAACAAGTCTACTTTATTTTAAACTACTTATTACTAACTATGCTTCAATAATGCATGTAAATATTTTATTTTCTAATGATTTTTAGTTATTAAATTATTGTCTTATTATTAATATTATTATTATTTTTTGCTTTCTTCCATTTATATATTAATCAGTTATACAATATAAATATATACTTATTATTATTATATTTGAATTTAATTGCAATTATAATAAATATGATAATGAATTAATATTTTTCATAAATTAAATTTAGTCTTTTCAAAATAAGTCATTCGAGAATCAACTGGATAAAATACATTTTATTGGTTAACTTTTTATTAAATTTTGCTTCTTTTAAATTAACCATCATAATTCTTTTATATCATTTCTAATTCTTAATCATGTAATCTTCTGTAAGTTTATTCGTTTTTTAAATATAATTTTTTTTCTTCCTCTCCCATGTTATTAAGATTAATTGGTGGAAAATAAGTTTTCATAGGAGTTATATAGTCTAATATATTTTAATATTTTTACTATTTTATTTTTATAGCTCATAATTTCTATCAGGTTCTATTTATTTATAGTTTACATTTGGTTATCTAAACTCACTGTTTTTGTTCATATAATAATTAGGATCCTTTAAAAATTATTCTCTATTATTTTTATTATTTAATGTTAAAATTATTTATTTATTTAATAAATATAAATTAATATTATTATTATTTTTAGTAATTATTTGAATATTCAGTTAAACATATTTTTAAAAAACATATAATCTTAAATGTTAGTAATCTTAAATGATTAAAGTGAAATTTTTATATTCATTTAAAAATAATTATAAATATTTTTAATTTACCTTAATCTATCTTAAGAAACAAAAGCTGGTTTATTAACACTAGATGAAAAACTAAAACATTTATTTTATTTTTTTTATTTTTTTTATTATTATTTTCGAGTTTCCTATAATTATTATGTTTTATTGTAAAATTCTTTTTGTTCAGATAATGAGTTTATAAGTTGACTTATATTATTTTTTAAATTAATTTGATTTTCTCTTTTCTTAATATTAAATTTGATAAATAAAAATTGTTTTATATTTAATGATTAATACTTCTTTAATGATTTTAGCGTAATCAATTTGAGGAATTTCTTCTTTTTATTCTATAATTAAAGGTTCTTCTTTGACTTCATTAACAACCTCAACTTCCTTTTTAACATTAATTTTCTTACTCATTTAATATAACTTGATAATTATAATAGAAATATCAAGAATGGAAAAATAAAGTAGAGAGAAAAACATAATATATGTTTGCGGATCTGGAAGCTAAGGATTGCTTTTTGATGACATAGAAAAGGATTTTAATTAATTAACAAAGAAAAAAGTAGATTTAGGAGAAAGAGAGATGAAGAAAATAAAGGGAGGGGGTAAATATGGACACATAATTGATGAGAATAATGATTTATATATTTATGGAGAAATGGGAGAAGGAAAAGATAAGAAATTGATATAAAGACCAATTAAGTTAAATGTATAAGTTAATAAGATGAGTTGTGGATGGGATTGCTCTTTATTTTCTTTAAAGGGAGAAAAGGAAGTACTAATGGGAATGGGGTCAAATCAGTACGGATAATTGGGATTAGGTATAGCTAATAAAAAGAATGTGTACTTGTAGCCCATTCAAATTCTTAATACAGATTTCAAAATATCTATAGTCAAAGCAGGCTTTAGAAATAGTTTTGTATTAATCTAGTAATAGTAAATGTAATAATGGTAGTTAATGGGTACTGGAAGTAACAAATATAATGAAATGAATGATAAACTAGATAAGATAATGCATTATAATTGGATAGATATAAGTGAATGTATTAAGAATGTAATGAGTGAAGATGAAGAAATAAAAAGAATAAAGACAGGACAGAAGTTTATCGTTTATTTAAGCAGCAAAGGAAATGTATATGGGAGTGGTAGTAATCAGTATGGACAATTAGGAGGAGGAAAGGATGAGAAGATAATTAAAATGAGAAGAATATTTGAAAATGCAAAATAATTATAGACAGGATGGATGCACACTATTCTATTGACAAGTAGATATAGTAATTATATATAAAGAGAGTATGTAGTTAATGGGTACAGGAAGAAATAATTTTGGATAGATGGGCAATGAGAATGATTATGAAAATTAGTTTGGTTTCAAATAAATCTAGTGGAATGTTGATGAAACTACAAGAATTAAAGTTGGTACTGAACATAACCTACTTTTATAATAGGGATAGCTCTACTCATGGGGTTGGAATGAGCATGGTAATCTCGCTCTTTAAAATCATCTAAATACCAATATCATTTCTAAGGTTCTTATGCCCATCACATCTCATCACCTAACAATCAAGGCTTATGCTGCTACTACTTATCTCATTCCATTATCAACACTATTTGCTTGATAATTATCATCAATCATATATTTAATCCGTATTATATATATTATCATTTTTTTACCCCTAAATTATATTAATATTATTGTTATAATTGTGAATTATACTACTACTACTACTACTACTACTACTACTACTACTATTATTATTATTACTATTACTATGATTTGAACCTATAATCTATCATTGGTTATCCCATAATTGGATCAATAACGGGTTATTATACGATGGGTTGTTCCATATTTTCAATAAGGAATTATTATTATTATTATTATTATTATTATTGAATTGGCTATTGATGAAGTAATACTGACTATTCAGCTAAACCGATTAATGGTTATAATTGAACTAATTAGTTAAACTGGTTTTAAGCAGTTGATTTCGCTTTTTCTATTATTAGTTTTTTCAACACCACTATGTCTAATTTCTTTTTCTACTATTCTAATATTTTATCTTGTAATTCGGCTAACTTTCTTACCTTTAATGTTTAATTATTCACCATTTATTTATCTTACTCAATTATTCTTCTACCTTCACTTTATAATTATTCAAGTTATTAATTAATTTATGTTATCTCATTTTGTTTCTTCTCTCTTTCTAATTATATTTCACTTTCTTTTTCAGATATTTATTCATTATTTAATTATATTTTCTTATTTTCATTTGCTAACATTTAACTAAGATCTTTGTAATCTCTTTCACCTTTGCTCAACTCTTTTTCATCTTTTTCTTGTTCTTCATTTAATTATTGTATTTATAATAGTATTCTTGTTTTGTTTTCCTTAATAATATCTTATTAAAGAATATTATTTTTCATTAATTCTTTTAATTGATCTCTTTTTTTTATTTCTTATTTAAACAAATCTTCTAACTTTTATTTGCTTTCAATTAAATTTTTTTGCTTGTAAACTAATTTATCGTTGAATATAATTGTTTCTTTTCTTTTTTATTCTAAAATCTTAAATTATTCTAATTATTAAGATTTAAAATCAATCAGTTATATTTTTTCCTTTTTTAAATTTAGTTATTCAAGATTAATTTTTTTGAATTCATTTATAGGAATATCAACATGATCAGATAATTTTAAAATATCAGATTATATTTCATTAATTTGATCTTTATTTTTTTGAATTTCTTCTTTCATTTTTATATTTTATAATTCAACTTTTTCTAATTCTTTTTTAATTTGTTTATTTTCTTAAATACTATTTTCTTTTTTAGTAATTATACTGTTTTTTTTATCGGTTAATTATTCGATTTCTGAATTAAATTTATAATTTTTAGCTTCTTAATCTTTCATTTCATAATCAAGTTCCTAAATTCTTTATTTTTTCATACTTATTGTTTGTTTTAACATTATTTCGACAAAATTAAAGAGTTCTTTTATTTGTTCCTTAGAATATTCTTCTTTAAGTTAATCTCTATCATCATTTTTATCATTTTTTAAATTAATGTTTATTTTTACACTTCCATCATTACTCTATTATATTTCATTTTCATTCTTATTTTTTACTAAATCATCTATTTTATTAAGTTTTTCTTTTATTGTTATCATTTAACTTTCACTTAGTTTATTATTATTCATTAAAATATTTTGCACATCTTGTTTTATACTATCATACTTATTAATATTATTTATTTAATATATAAATTTTTTAACACAATATAAATTATTATTTTACATTTTATGTTTTCTCACTATTAAGTTCCAAAAAGCTACTTTTATTCAATTAAATACATTTTATAGCAATAAAATATTTTATTATCAAAATTAAAAAAAACTTCATTATATAAATTTTTTTATAAGTAATTCTTATTTTTAATATAATTTTAATATATTTAATTATTAGTTTTAATTATATTGAATATTAATTTTAAATTTTTTGAAGTAAAAATTGATGAATCTCCAACATGAATTACCTTTGGCAGAAGAAATATATGATTTAGATACATTTTAATTAAGCGAATAATTTGTTTAAATATAAAATTATCTTTAAAATTTAGAGAAATTAGATTAAAGTTAGGAATTAGTTGCTAAAAAAATAAAAAAAAGTAGAAGAATATTAGAATTAATAGATTTAGAAATAAGAGAAAGGAGTAATATTGAAAATATGTTTATGAACAATTACGAATTAGAAAAAATAATAATTGATTATAATCCATATACAAATGAAAAATTTAATTGAGAAATAATTAGTTAAAATAAAGAGTTACAGCTTTCTAATAAAAATGAAATTTTTATAAATAATTTAAGTGAAATTAAGGATGAGAATGAGAATCAAATTATAGCTTCATAACAGTAATAATCAAAATATTTATAAAAATAAGAATAATAGTAATAATTATAATATGTATAATCATAGAAATAATTAACAGAAGAATAAATTTAAGAATAATAATGGATTAACTTTAATAAAAATAAATTTAATATTAAAAGTAATATTAGTTTGTTAAATTAAAATAATAATGGCTAATTATCAAAAAAATAGTAAATGTATAATTTTATGAAAGATGTTCTATAAAAAAGTAAAATTACTGATAATTAAAATTTCGCTGTAGGTAAAGGTACTGTCGGAAATTTTTAGTAAAAATAATAAAATAATTATAACATTTGAGAAATTTTTAAAGATAATAGGTAAATATATAGCCAATAAAAGTAAAAACCTAATAAATAAGTTTAAATAAAGATATACTTAGCTTAAGAAAATAATATAAGTAGTAAAAACTTTTTGGAAAAAACAAGAAATAATGATATGTAATAATTTGTTACAAATAAATAATTTAATAATAATAATAATAGAATAAAAAAAGAAAAGAATATAAAACAAAGTAAAAATCAATTATAAGAAAATTAAAAAAAATAGAAAAGTAAAAAAATAAACTGTGACGAATATAATAAATAAGTGAAGTTAAGAAACCAACTTTCGAGTTAAAGTCAAAGGAAAAATTTTTAATTAAATATAAATAATTAATCTAATTCTTTAATAAACTAAACATTTTAGTAAGTTAAATAAATATCCAATGAATAAATCTAAATAACAGATAATAGTGATTCAAAAAAATTATGTCCCTAAAATGAATCCCATCTGATTTAGACAGAATAAATTGAATCAAAATATAAGTAATCAGAATCTTTAAATGATGTATCTAATTTAATTTTGCAAAATTAATCCGAATAGTAATAATGTTAATAATAGTTATAGAAATAATTATTATAATAGTAAAATTAATAAATATAGTAATAATAATATTTATAATAATCATAAAAATACTTTATTGAATAAAACACAAATATCATAAATAATGATAATGATTTCGATGAATAAATTTAATAATAATAATAATAATAATAATTAACTAATAGTTAATCTGTAAATCAAAAAAAATAAATAATAGATAATTTATCTAATATTTTATAAGAAAATAATTTATCTGAATAAAATTAATCATTTTAAAAAGATTAAAACGATAATGAAGACTCAATTAACGATAATAAATGTATCTAAATTTTAAATTAAGATTCATAAAATGAAGATTATAATTTTTAAATAATACAAAAAACTTAATAAATTAGTAAAATAATATAAGAAAATAAAAACTTCAAAAATTAATAAGAATAAAAAGTTAAATAATAATTTTTAATTGAAGAAGAAGAATATTAAGCTCAAAAATGAATTTATTTTCAAAAGGAATAATAAAAAAATTAAGAATTACAAAATAATTTAAAATAAATATAAGAAGTATATGTAAAACAATAAGAAAAAAATGATCATTTTAATGCATTAATTGAAAGTCAAAAAAATAAAATAGAATAAGAAAAATATGAAAAATAAAAATAGTTGGATGAATAAAAAGATTTAATAGCCAAAAACAGATTAGAACTTGATAAAGATAGTGAAGAAACTAGATAAAAATTATAACAATTATAATAAAGACTTTTAGAACTAGGAAATTTAAAAAAACTAGATGAAATTGAGTTATTTGAATTACATTAATAACTAAAAAAAAAATAACTGGAAGAATAAATTATATAAGAAAGAAAGAAAAGATAATAAGAGTAAATTTTAGAATAATTAAAATAATTTGAGCAAGAATAAGAATTATAAAAGTTAAAGGAGAAATAATAAAAAGAATTAAAAGAATAAGAATTAAAGGAATAACAATAAAAGTTAATGGATTAAGTTTTATAGCAGTAAGAAAGAAATGAAAAAAACAAAATAAGTTAATTAAAAGGAATGAGAAATAATAAAAATAATTTATCACCTAATCGTAATAAATAATAAGGTTAATAAGTATTAATAAAATACAATGAAAATTTTGATGAAGAATCAGTTGTAGATTATAGTGATATATTTGATTCGTTCAATTGTATATTTAGTTGTACTTATCTTCATAATGTGTTATAAAATCAAAACGATGTGGTTGAAGTTATGATGGAAATTTACTAAATGTTTAAAAAGTAAATAAAAATATTTTTATCATATTATTATAATATTATATCCTAAAATTTAAATTAAATATAAATATTTAGCCATGTTTAAAAAGTAGATTCAGTTGAAGATATGGTAAAAAAATATAAAATATCAATACCTCCTTTAGAGCTTTCCAGAAATGAAATAAGTTTATTAAACAATCCATGAGCGTTACTGTATTATTGAGATAAAGTGGACTTAAATTTAGAAACTTATCTTCAAAGTCAAAATAAATTTGCTTAGA
>Ga0315908_10000606_pt1 | contig 28104 bp, 15 predicted proteins | sample LakEriMetagenome_12_FD_203520 | JGI IMG/M metagenome (GOLD analysis project Ga0315908, IMG submission 203520) | Freshwater fungal communities from buoy surface, Lake Erie, Ohio, United States - Buoy 4 MA124 | ecosystem: Environmental > Aquatic > Freshwater > Lake > Lake biofilm | place: USA...
AACTTGGAGAACAGTTAACAGGAGCATGATAATAAACTGAATTGAAATAGTTGTAATACTTTAAATAGGTGAACATTATTCTATCTATATTATCATTATTATTATTATTATTATTATTATTATTATTATCATTATCATTATTATTATTATTATTATTATTATTATTATCATTATTATTATTATTATTATTAGTAATATTTTAATTCAACACACTCCCCATCACTCTCTAAATACTTCCATGTAATGTTTATAGTCTACTATAACTGTAACCCATCAAAAAGTTTAACACTAACTTTCTATCATACTCTTCTCTTTTCTTCTTTATTTATTCATCCAGTTTCTCTAATTGTAAAATTATCATCTTTTCATTATCTAAGTTAATCTTCATTGAGTTTATTATTATTAATTATTATATCACTTCTATTTAATATTCTTTTTTTTTCTCTCTTATATATATTTTCATTAAAATTTGTAAAATTATTTCTCTTTTTTAATAATATTTACATCTCAAGTTATCTATTATTTATTGTTTGTAATTATCCTTAAAACTTATCTTTTAATTTTTATCTATAATTTTATTAATTAAAATCAAGAAATCATAATTATTAACAAATTCGTTATATTTTAAATTTTCTATTTCCTAATTCTCATCTATTTCTATTCCGTTTTCACTTAAAAATAATAAAGTTAAATATTTTATTTGAACAATTTTGTTTTAATCATAAGAATTTTCTTTATTTTAATCTAATATTTTTAATTATTATTCATTAATTTTATATAAATTAAATTCAGATTATTATTAATCTATTTATAAAACTAGTATACTAAATAATTATTAAATTATTGTATTAATTTATTAGTTTATATTTAAAGCAATTTATATTATTTGATTATTAAATTATTGATGATTAGTCTTATAAATGTTAATGATTTGTAAAAATATGTAAATATAATTAAGTTATTCCTCATCTGATTATTTAAGATTAATTAAATTAAAATTATTGTTTACTGCTAAATCAGACTTTTATTATAAATCTAACACTATTTTAGTATGTGTTTTATTACTGAATTTATGAATCAAAGATAATATCATGTATAATTCTTACTCTTCTTATTGAATTATTTATTCTTTATTCAAATTGCTATATATTATTATAGGCTAATAATCAATCATATTCAAAACTAAGTTATACTAATTATCTTATAATGAATATTTTTTATTTTGATATACTAATTCATCATCATATTAATTTTTGTTTGCATTTACTAATCCTTTAATAAATTCTAACTTATTTTATAATAAAATCTCTTTATTCACTATTTTATTTATTATATTATAATCTTGTATTTTATCATAATTTATTCTGATAATGTTTCCCAACAATTTGAATAAAAGGTTCTTATTAAATTTACAATTAGCTTCTATGAAAAAATTAACAATCTACATAATTTCTTCCAAATTAGATTGATTTATTTTATTATTATCATTAATCATTTCACAGATATTAATAATTTATTCAAAACAATCAGTATTATCAACTTATGTTTACTTAATTATTCAAATTAAATTGAGTAATATAAAAGAATAAATGCTTGTGATAGCTTAAATATTTTTATTGAATTAAATTTATGTCTAGTTAATAAAAGAGAGAAAAAAATTGAAAACAACAGGTTATTATTAATAATTACAGAAATAATAATCAACAATGAAGGAAATGACATACTCTGCTTTATGAGACAAAGAATATTAATATGCTTTAAAACTGTCTAAAATAAGAATCGAGTAAATTTCTTAATTTAAATCGTTTAAGCTACTTAGTAATTATTAATAAATATTTTTGTATTATTTTTAATCAGTTTTCTTTAAAATGTAACTAAATGATTCAATGCTGAATTTTTTAATTATTTTATATTTACTTAAAAATAACTCGGATCTATAAATTTATAGAAAATTAGTAAAATTTTATATAATAGAATTAAAAAAGTATTTTAAAGCATAAGCTAAGACATTAAATACTGTTTCTATTTATTAATATTTTAATTTGTCATCTAATAATATTTTTTGATTTTTTATTTTAATTTCCTTTTTAATATTATTATCATTATTATTATTATTATTAAAATCATCATTATCATCATGATCAATTTTTTCAATCTCCATTTCATTCTTATTATTTTATTAGAATTTATTTGAATTTTTTGATTACTTTTCAGTATATAAGAGTGATAAAAGAACAGGAAAGACTTTTTAACAGAAAATATGATAGAATTCTTATTATGTGTCTCTAAATAATGGTGGCAAGAGACTAATAACTTCCTTTTGAATGAATGGAATTTGCATAGCTTCTATAATCTGATCTACAATGAAGTCTAAATTTTACAATATTAATGGAAGAGTCTAAACATAATCTACGATTTTATTGTAAAACAATCTAAATTAAACATGTTCTTATTATTCTCTCATTCTTTCCAATTCCTAAACTACAAATGAGTTCATATCATCATAATTTATATTTTCCAACTTTATTTCTTCAATCTTCCTCCCAATAGAAATTTACATTTCCTAAAGTATTTCCTCCTTCCTTTTAAACTTATGGCGTCTTGAAATATCTCTATAAATTTTTACTACTTCCACTTTTTTCTTTATTCTTTTCTCCTCTCTGCTTTTTCTAAATTATTCAATCGTAACAGACTTGTCAGTCCTTCTAACCATTTTATCTAAATATTTTTTAGCCATTTTTAGATATTATATAAATTATAAATATATAAAATCATAATAAAAGATAGTCTTAAATATAAGAAGGAATAAGGTAAGAGTTAAAATTGATCAAGAATTTTGCATAAGAGTTGTAATAAGATGGGGTGGAATATGATGTTTGAGATAAGAAGTTCTTGAAGAGAAGTTTATATTAAACATAAGGAAAAAAGGCATAATAAGAGTAATTATGGTTGAAAGAGACAAATGAGGAAATGAGTACTTAATTATTAATGAGAAACTTTCCTGAAGCAGTGAGAGGAGCATAAGCATTATCCATAGTAATATTTTTAATAGCTACTACATTTTTAAGAAATAAAGCGTCATACTTTGTATTGTATCTACATAGTTTATCTCCTACTTATAAATCTCTTGCTAATTTGTAATTAATGACATATTTGGAACAATCACTAACAAGATGATCATTTGTGATTTTAATGTCACTTTTATCATCAAAAATGATTTACATATAATGAGTAGTAGAATTCTAATTAAAATGGAGGAAATCAATGAAAGTGTCATTTATAAGGAATCCTTATTAGTCTAAACTTTGAATGATATCATATGGTTATAAGTGTTTAATTTTAACTTATTAGAAACTATCACTAGATATATCATATTTAGTCACTTCTTAATTTCCCTCTACACAGTTAGCATCTGATGCACTTCCATATGCATCTATTCCTCCTTTACTTAAACTAGTTGATGTTTGTATTTATTAACATTTCCATATTGCACAATAAGTGTCTTTTAATGCATTATTTTAATTTCCTTGAGCACAGTTACAGTTCAGGTCAAAATCCCCTGTTCTACTATCACAATTCACTTTATATACACTTAAAATCAATGTTGTAATAAGCAATATTTTTAAATTCATCACTCAAGTTTTATTATTTATTATTAAATTATTATAATGATGATTTTATTTTTAATATGGATAATCATTATGATCGTGATTAAGAATTAGATAATAGAGAGGAAATCAAAGAAAAACTAGATAATAAAATAAGATTAAAGTATATTACCAATTTATCTGTCTAAGTAATTATTGTAAAAATAAAATAAGATAGTTTTAACATATCAACAAAACCTTATAGAAGAGACGTGATGAACTTAGGAATAACTCAAGATAACTACGATAAAAGATCAATAAAACTAACAGAAATATCTCCAATAGAAATTCGAAGTAGGTTCTGGATTGAATATGACAATATAAACATCTAGATAATATCAACAGAATTGAGAGTTGATGATAAAGATGTAGTAAGCCTTGAAATATGGGCAATAAATGATAATAGTGAACTATTTTTGGAATATTAATGTAAGAAGAAGGGTATTACTGTGGTGAATGTGATGATGGTAATTAGTGACAGTAACTTTATATTTGAAGTAGATAAATAATTCTCATTCATTAAATATTGTAATCATGTTCCTATTTTTAGTTTTAGAGTTGGATTCCATTAGGTGATGACTGGCAAATAGGCCTCTGGAGATGTTGTTCTTAACGGGTATTAGAATTAAGAGTTCAAAGAATCTCTTAATTAAATCGATGAGGAAACTATTCTTGATACTTATTATGCCAGTTATAATCCTAATTATTAGAGGTATTCCAACCTCTTCTCTTCTGATTTTATTACTGTTTCCAATCACTCAAGGTTTGCTTTTCTTTAGACTTTAAAAATTAAATCATTCTATTTTCTTGTTTAGGATACTTAAATTAATACTCCACTACTTTTTATTAATAATTAACTCATTCACACTCATTATTTAGATTATTCTCACATCTTATCTTATAGTTTTAAAGCTAGTCATCATAATTTTACTAATTATACTAATTATTAACAACATTGTTAAATTATTCAATAAAATAATCTATTTAAACAGAATAAGCAATATCAACATAATAAAAAATTAGATTATGATATACTTGATAAAATTTATAATAAATGGAATAGCTTCATCCAAATTAATTTTGAAGAAGAGTTCTTAAAGTTGGAAAAAGACAGGAGAACCATAGATCATCTTAATAATTTAAAGAAAATCAAAGAATTATTTTAAGGATTTAATGAAACTCATAAGGAGGACGAAAAGGAGTTGATGAAAATTCATAATAATTTGATTACTTAATTAGATTATGTTTTGATGAATCTTAATGATGGAGTAGCGGACCAAGAAGAATTATAAATTAATGATGAAAATAAAATAAATTAAATTAAAATAGATTAAATGGATAAAGTTTATTAGCAGAATTAAGAAAATCAAGACAAAAATTATTTGAAGAACTTATTAGTTAAATTTAAAACACAGCCAAAATAGTATTGGCCTAAACTGATTTCGATTAAAACATTTATCAATTTGATTAAAATAATAATGAGGATGAACGATGTAAAGGCTAATGTAGAAAAATCAACTTAAATTTTCAAAGTGTAAGGATTCAAATACTATAAAATGTTAATGACTATAAGTGATAAAGTAACAAGAGCAATGGAGTAAGGAGGAATTGATTAATATGGAGCAAGATTGATTTAAGCAATAGAAATTACATTATCATTTGATAAAAGATATGATTCTCTATCTTAAATGTAGGCTCATTTAAAGGAACTTATGAATATGAATTTCAAAATGAGAGATTCAGATGTCACTATGCAACGCAATTCTCTTAATGTAAATATCATAATAATAATAATAATAATAATATGATAATATGAAATTACAATAATGATAAATATAATAATATGATGATTATAATAATAGAAAGAAATTATTTAGTATGAATTCAGAGATGTAGTCGATATTATTAAGATAGAGTACAATTGTAATAAGTAAGGGACAAACAAATTTCAATTAGTTTTGGAGCCAGTAGATAAATACATGCCGTTTGAACCAATTACGATAGACTTCGTAAAGAACTGTGATGGGAAATTAGTCAACAGGTTGATAGATGTAGGTTTTAAAGAGTTCGATAATTAAATCAGTCATGGAGGACTAATAGGAAAACCGTTCTCATATAAAAATCCTTAATACATTATTAGAAGTGATGTTAATTCTTCCGTAATTTTCATATCGATTTCATAACAATCAAGTTAATCCCTATCAATGCAAATAATAGGACCATAGAGTATAGCAAATGATTATTACACATTAGGAATCGAACTTAGATTAATAGGAAAATATATAAAACTATCTTAGAAGGACTTTCCTGAACTAGAATATAAAGAAATGTTACTTCTATAAAAAGAATATTCAATAAGATATGAATTGATATACACTTGCTGGATGATTGGAATGCATAAGATAGATAATAGTGTGCGAATATCTTCCTAATATAGAGAAGTGCGATTCTCATTCTTGAAGCATTGCGCGGTGGATGATCTATTCCTCAATGTGTACTCATATTACCCTTTCTATGTGTTCTTTAATAGCTTCAGAGATAAGAATTACTTCAATTATTAATACGGAGATGTTGTCAAGCATGAAGGTATTAATCCATCTCAGAAATTGCACACTCTCCATTACTCAAATCGCAAATTCTATATTGTCAGTTTTAACATATAAAATGATATGGCTTTTTATGTTTATCTTAGAGTCAAGTCTGATAATAGGACTAGAGCTGAAGCTTATCTTCCTCCAAAGATATATGTATCTCCCAGGAGGTATGTACAATTCACTCTACATACTTACTGTTATGATATTGGTCAAGTTAACTTTGATATCCAGATTTAAGTCCCAGGTTATTTATCTATATTCATAACATATCACATTCATATATCTTATTCCCATATTTATCATCATATATTATAGGTTATTCTAATATAACATTTTCATAGAGACGCTATTGTCATGAGAAAGACAACTATAACTTCCTCGTTGGATATCTGTTTCTTATATTTGTGATGATACTTATTTGCTATCATATAGCAATATTCCTCTAAAACCAATTCAGCTTCTTACACCAACAGTAAATTATTATTTTATTTATAATAATTAGCATTTAAATGGTCCATAGTATTGGACAAAAACCGGAATAAAAACCATAAAAACACTATCCAATCGCTAGATCCAATTAAAAGGCCAAGAGATTGTTGAAAAAGTACAACTCAAAAGCAAGAAACAGATGAATATTATATATAAATCTTATAATATAGATAAATATAAATTAATAAAATAAAATTTTCTATTAAATTTATCTAATTATATTTCATTATGAGCTTTTTTAAAGTAACAACTTTAAATTTTTATGATTATTAATAATAATATTGATAAAAAATTTATTTATTTGATTTATTAATTTAAATTAAATCCATAAGAATATTAAGATCAAATTAATTAAATTATTTTTAAAAAGAGCTTAATATAATTTTATATTCATATTATATAAATACAAAATAATTTAATGGATAAAAAATATTTTTAATTATAAATGATAAAATTAAAAAATTAAAAATTATACTTACTTTATATAATCAAATAAGTTTTATAATTAAAAAATTAAAATTAAATATATTAATAAAAAATGATAAAATTTTAAACTTATATATATAATATTAATTATATAAAAAATTAGTTTTAATGTCTAATTCTAATATTTCTTCAATTGAAAATTAAGAATAGTTAAGTTCTGCTAGATTAGGATTAAAAAATTCTTTAAATTTTGTTTCTAATTTAAACGATAATCGTAAAGGGATTAATAAAAAACTTGAGAAATAAATAATAGTAGGTTAAAATAATTGTGAAGATGTTTTAAAATTAATAATAGAATTAGGAGGTAAGACAATAATAGATAACATAATAAGCAAATAAATTCCATCAAATATATTAAACTTTGTAAAAGAATTAACAGAAAAACTTTCAAATTTATAATTTTAATTGGCTGATAAAGAATATTTTGAAACAATAAATTTTCCTTAAGATTAAGAACCTTCTAAAATAGAAGGAGATACATGGATGAGAGGTTATGTTTTGGGAAATAAATAAAACAAAATATGCAAAAATAATAATAATATAAATATTTAAAATACTCTTTAAAGATAAAATAGTAATTAAAGTAAACTAAGTAAAAATAGTAGTAGTCATAGATTAAAGTCAATAAAAATAAATAAACAATAATAGAATTTGTAGTAGTAGTAATAATAAGAAAAGCAGAAATATGTTTCTCATTTATAATTAGAACCTATAGATCTTAGCGAACCTAATTTTGTAAATCCAATAGAAGAAAAACTAAGGCAAGAAAAAGATAAACAGATAAAACAAAGAGAAGAGATCTTGAAAAAGGAACATGATAGATAAGAGAAACAAATTGAAATACAAAATAATTTATAAAAACAAATAAAAGAAAGCAAAGCAAAGCAGTTTACTTATAATTACGATGGAAACATAATAATGATAAAGAACTTAAAATCTGAGAAGATGCCTCCATAATCATATATAATAAATTATGAAGTAACTGAAGACAAATAAGTCAAAAAGCAATTCAAAGGATATGGAATAAAGAGTTAATAGAAGTTAAAATAAGTGAAAAAAGAATTGGGATAAGATTATATGAATTATAATAATGAGGAAAGAGGAGAGTAGATAAATGGATTGGGATCAAATGTAGAATAAATAATATTGTAACAAGGATGCTCAATTAAATAGGAGGGAAAGAATAGAATAAAAGTTGCTAATAAACCAGTTAAGAATATCAATAATAATTTCATGGATAAAAATTTAAGGATGAGTAGAACAGATTATTATAATTTCAGTAAAACTATTAATAATCTTGGAATCAAAGATGATTTTTAGTAGTTCCATTAAACTAAAACTGATTTCTATGAACCTAATAAGGAGGATTTCAAGCCTTCTTTAAAAATAAAATCAGCCAATAAAAAGAAAGGGTATAAAGACAATGAAAATATTATATATATAAATAGTAATTAAATATATCAAACCATGACTCAAAATATGGAGGATAATAATGATTAATATTAAAACAATATATAAGAAATAATGATGATTAAAAACAAGATGAAATATGAGAATACTTGTTATGATGAATTTAATATTAATATTAACAAATTAACAGATTGGGGTAAGAACATTAAATACTCAACAACAACTTAACTCCCAAAAGTGAAGACTAACTTGAAACCTACTGAAAATGATATTAAGCAAACCATCGGAAATAAAAAACACACTTAAAGGACAAGAAGTATTATTCATCATCTTTTATTATTAACAATAGTTAAAGTCACTGAACATAATGCTTTTCATTTCAATAAACTACATTCTCCATCTACATATAATCTTGGTAGTAAAGGAATTATCATAGATTAAACTGCTGTAGATTTTGGAAATATCTCTTAAATTGATAAAGTTGCTTTTTGAATATATATATATATCTTCATTTATTATTTTAAGATTTATAGTTCCACAGTCCATCTTTTAAAAAATGTAACATTTCTATAGCTATCCCTTTATTTTGTTCAACTCTGATATTAATGATAATAATGATATTAATGATAATAATGATAATAATGATAATATGAATATATGATTTAATATAATACATCTGTTATGAACTCATGAGCATCTTTCCTATGGCAAAAGGATGTGTCTTTCCCTCACCATAAATAGCAACAATAGTTCCTTCAGTGAGTCCAGGTGTGACATATCCTCCTTAAGAAGTAAGTCCAGGACACATGACATTAGCTCCAGTGATCACTCTTGAAATACCTCCTTTATCAACAACCATCTTATTCATTATATGCGGGTATTTTAATAATATCTATAATACGGGACATACCAAGTTCTCTTTAAACTACTCGAAAAATAAAATCTCATCATCTACCAGAATCAAATTGGTCTTATACTCATTCTTTAATTTAACTAACTGCATGTTGCTTTTTTTGTTTATTATATCTTCCATCACATCTTCTATCAAAGGAAATTATTCTAATAAAGTCTATCGCACTCCTCTCATGCTTTTATTATTCATCTATTGTAATAAACCTAAGTCCTCTATTTTGCTTTTGAACATTTAATTATATTAATATCTATTATTATATTTATTATTTTATGAGTACTCTTGATAATCATGATGATATGAATGAGTTTTGTTAGGAATGTGGTACTATTTTGGAATTGCCAGAAATATCTGAATATATAGAGTGTAATTCCTGCAACTTTAAAATTAATATCAAGGATTATAAGACAAAAGAAATAGTGACTACTAAGGAATATAAGGAGAAAAAAGAATGGCTAATAGAGTTTAATTAAAGATTGAATCCTAATTACATTAATAATAATTAGAATAAACTACAGGATAATAGGTCTAAAATAATGTAGACTTGTCCAGAATGTGATCACAATGAAATGTACTTCTTCACTCTCTAATTGAGAAGTGCAGATGAAGGATCCACTGTTTTTTATGAATGTGTTAAGTGTGGCCATCAAATGAAACAGAACAATTGAAATTTATTATATTTAAATTAAACTGGAAATCTCAAAATTATCTTGAATTGTCTAAATTAAATATAAAATATAGTATCATTTTGATTTCAATTTGGAAATATATTCTATGAATTCCAAGCAGGGTTACTTGTACCACTTTAATAATAATTATCATATTTACTCTGAAAGGATTCAATATGCCAGACCACCAACAAACATGAGATCCTCTTTTGGTTAGACAAATTAAAGTGTTTTCATTTTCCTGGATTTATTTTAATGGGACACATCCATAATCCACAAAAGGATCATCCTTTGATTGAATGAACAACAATGGTTTTTTTATATTACCTATTTTATTATTACTTTTATTTATAATTTATCATTACTTTAATAAACTTAAATCATCATAAAATCCTTCTACTGATTTTCCTACTATCTTTACATGAAATTTATTATCTAATTCATCTAAATTTTATATCTTCATCACTTCATCCATATCAAAACCCATTAATTTCGAGTTATTTCTCCAGTCCTTTTAATTTCTATTTTAAATAATTATAAAATCAAAAATTTTTTAAAATATTTACCTGTCTATAATTTTAAGATATTATTTCACAATAAATTATTCATAAAAACCATAATGCTGATTTTTTATATAATTTTTACTGGATTAAAAATTAAAAGGACTGCTAACAGCAATACCTGCTTTAATCAATGAATTTTCTTTCATTTCAGACATGTAATTAATCATTGCACTTGTTCCGTAACTTATAGATATGGCATATATTTTACAGTCTTAATTTTATTATTATAATTAATTTATAGATTTATTAAAGTCTTCATAAATATTAAGCAAACTATCTGATTTAAAAATAGATCATGGACTCACTCTTCTGTCATTATAAATTACTGTTTTGAAGTTATTTCTCACAAAAAACTAGCAAATATCTTTTACATAAGGTTCATCAAAATTAGCTGTTATACCTGGCATTATTAACACTATTTTTTTTTTATTTTCATGATTTTAAATTATCTTGCTTTCATCTTTGTAATCAACCCATACTAGGTAAGTACCATCTTAATCATCTTTATTTATTTCGTCTTAATTTAAACCTATTTTAATCGGATTTTAATCTTATTATTAGTCAAAATATATTTTTTGGTATTTGTAATCAATAATATCATCCTTTACTTTTTTAGTTGCGTTTCTTATTGATTGTAAATGTCTGTTACTAAATTATAAAGTTGGAACATATTTATTCATTTTCAATGATTCACATTTTTCTATTATTTGTTTATTAAACTCTGTATTTTTACAAATTATCTCTAATTGAGTATCAATTTAAGGATAAAATACAAAACTAAAAATACTTAATCCAACTAATCCAACCAAATTTTTTACTTTAAAAAATGCCTTTATATTTATAATTTTATCTATTTTATATTTATTTTTTATTTTAAACTTTTTAAAAATATTAATTCTTTTTTAACGAATTTACTAAATTCTTGCAAACATTTATAATATTATTTATATAATTAAAAATTTATTTTTTTAATTATATATTTATTATATGGATATTATTAATTAAATAAATAGTAAAAAAATATAAAATATCTAAAATATAAATGCAAAAAGGAGAAAAAAGAAATAACAGCAAAAATAAAAACGGAAAAAGATAAAAACCATAAAATGAGTATAGTGTTGGAAATATCAAAAAAAAATTCCAAGACAACATGGTAGACTTTATGTAAGGAGAAGAAAAGTACATTTTTAATAAAACACCAATTGTTAAAGAAAAAATGATGTCAGATAAACCAAAAAGGAAAAAGAATAAAGATAAAAAGTAATTCAGTGAATTTATTAGAGAAGAAGAAGATGATTAATTCGATATAATGGAGAAAAAAACAAAGAAAATAAAGAAAAAAGGTTTAATGGATGCAGATGAAGCAGAATTTGAATTATATGATGATAATTTAGAAAGCTATTTCATTTAGAATGAAAATAACTTTAAATAATTAAAAGATGTGCCTTAAATGAAATTTAGTGAAAACACTTACATTTTAAGTAGAATTTAAGAGAAATAAAATAAATAGTTAGTCTATAATTTGCATATGAATAGAAGAGGATTTATAGATATTGAAAATATTAATTAAGAAGTTCAAAGAAATGATAAATAAAAACTAATTAATGAATTTAAATTGGGAGAATTTATAATAACTAAAGTAATAAGTTCTGCAAATGATAAAGTTTGTTCTACTTTAGATATCAATTTACTAGATTAATAAAATTTTGAACTGGGAATGATTATTAGTGGAATAATATTAAATCAAGAGGATTATGGTTATAAAGTTAAAATTACTAAAGATGATTCTTATTCTGGATTTATTAAAAATGATAAACAATAAATAAATTTTATAAATCAAAAACCATAATTGTTTATAGCTGAATCAGTGGACAATAAAAATAAAATTGTTTATTTATCGTTTAATTTAAAATAATAATTATAATAATAAAAATAATTATAATAATTACATATTGGTAGTTTAGTAAAGGCAATAATAATAAATAAATTGGAAAATGGAGTAACGGTTAAGTTTGGAAAATACATTGGATTTATTAATAACCTAAATATTGATGCTAAGAATAGCAAAGAAAATGATCACTTAATAGCTAGAATAACTATAATAGATTATAACGCTAAATTAATTTATCTTTCTAACCTTTAACATATTTTAGAATTGGATTAAACTTTGGATAAAACCAATATTAAGGGTAAAATAGTTAGTTAATTCAAAAAAATAAGAGTAGAAAATAATAATTATATTATTTCAGTTGATGTAGAAGATTAAAAGAATTAAATTGTGATTCTTAAAAAAAAGTAAATAGATTAAGATACAGAAGATGAATTTAAACTAACTGATAAAAATAAAATTATTAATAAAAATGTAAAATTAACTGATTATAACTTTATGGAAAACGTGTTTTTAGGAATGTGTAGATAATAAGACATGAATAAAAAAGAAAAAATATAAGATTATGAAGTAGGATCAAATATTAATTGTAGAATAAAAAAGATATTCAAAAATGACAAGAATCAGCAAAAAATAATAGTGGAGTTAGAAGATAGTAATTTAACAGGTCTTCTTGAAGAAAACCAACAAAGCGATAAAGGTAAAATAAAGACAAGTTTAAAAGAAAAACAGAAAATAAAGATGTAAATAATAAGCATTGATAGTGAAAAGAACAGATTGTTTTTAACATTAAGGAATCAGTTTATGAGTTAAAAGAAAGAAGAAATGTTGATAGAAATAGAGAAATGTAAAGAGGGCAAACAATACCTAGGATTTATTTAGAAAATAGATAAATAAAGAGGGGTTATAGTGCGATTTTATAATTAAGTAAATGGAATGATAAGTTTAAAGGAGATAGAGAGTCACAACATGAAGATTGAGGATTTCAAATTATTTAAATCCATAAGAGTGTGGGTGGGAAAAAAAGATGTGAATAATAATAAAATAACGTTAAGTCTGTCTGAGAAATCAGCCAATTAGGTAATTAAGAGTAATTTGCATTCCATTATCAGCAATCTCTCTATTTAAGGTAATAAAGAAAACTTTGAGTGTATCTTGATAAATAAAACTGTGGTTACCAATAATTCTATTAATTATAATAATTAGGTTTATTAATTGATTAGTAATGTAAATGAAAAGTAAAAGGGTCCTGTTATTATTTTGGCAAGTGATCTTGCGACTTTTGATGTTAATTTCATCAACTAATAAAACATTAAAAGTTTATCTAATCTTTAAATTAATTAATTTTATTTTGGATATATTACTAAGTTAATCAATAATTTTTTGGCTGTTGTCAATATTCATCAAGGTATATAAGGATTAGTTAGTTTATAAACTAACTAATAGCTTAAGGTTTATTCTGTAGTTAAGTTTTAGTTATAGTCTATTGATAATAAAAGAAATATTTTTTTAGCTTAATAATTATTAATCTAAACTAATTTGATTGAATTGTTTAATCAAAAAACAACTGATTAATATCAAATAGGTATGATATTAAAATGTAAAATAAGTATTGTCAAACAGTATGGACTTATAATGGATATTGATAATAATTATACAGGAGTAGTTCTTAATTAAAATGCTATAAAAGATTAGGATTATCAATAAAATTAAGAAATAATTTGTAGAATATTAGATATTGATATTGATAAAAAATTATTGGATTTGTAATAAGTAAATAGCAAAGAAAAGAATTTCGAATGCAAAAACTATTTGAAAAACAAATTACAAAAATATAAGATAAACAATTCTAGTAGATATGATTGTAAAGTATTATTAGGTAAAAAGGATTACTGCATAGTAGAATTAATAAATCATAATAAAATAATTGGATTCATAGGTTTAAAAAACTAACAACATGATGAAATATTAAAGAATGTAAAATTTACTAGCATTATAATGGATAGTAGATTGGTATTGTAGGTAAATGAGAGTGAATTAAATAATGAAAGGAGGAAGGATAGCATGATAGGTTTAAATGAGAACAGCAAAATAGAAACAGGAGAGCTAGTGATAGGGAAAGTAACAAAGGTTTAAAGTAATAATGTATTCCTTCAAATAACCAAGAAAGTTATGGCAAGGATACATAAGGTTTATTAATAGAACGGAAAAAATTACTAAATAGATGAGAAGGTCACTTTATAGATTTTGTCAGTCAATTAGGATATTAAAGGACCAATTCAGTGGATAGAGTGTATTGATTATTAGAATGCTGATATTCAGCATCATGTTTTAAATTACCCATTTATTTAGTAAAATTAGTTTAGTAATAAAATATTCAAGGCTCATATCAAAACTGTTAATGTTAATTCTATTTAACCCATTTATCTAGAACTCAATAACAATGTTAAAGGATATGCTTCTGCATTTAATCTCAATATTTAATAAGTTAATAATATTTCATCTTTGTTTTTAAAGGATTCTATCGTTGATGTTATTATCTTACATTAGAATAATCACAATTTATTCTCAATGAAAATTATAGATCCTAATGATTATGTTTCTCATAATTATACTTAGAAATCTTAAAAAGTATATAAGAAAGGAGATAAAGTAATAGTTAAAGTAATCAAAGAGTATAGTAATAATAGGAAAGTATAGATAGATGAAAGTATTTTTGCTAAAGTAGAAGATATTGAATATGATGATATTTATGTTTAGGAGAAGAAAGAATCAATAAATAAATTTTAATTTATGAGAGGAATAGTGATAGATATAAAGAATGAATAATACATTTTAAGTACAAGAGAAAGTTTAATAAATGATTATGAGAGAATGATGGAAATGAGTACAAAACAATATAAAAAATACGAATAAATCCAAATAATAAACGGTGATGTTCGTAATAGAATAATAAAATATGGAGAATCGGGGGTATAGCTAAACATGTTAGTAATGGGAATAGTTTAAAACAATAGTAATAAAGGTTGTTTCATAAAAATAGGGGTGAATTTTACAGTGAGAGCATAACAGAGTGAACTAGAGAATGTAGAAATAAAGGAAGGTTCATTAATATTAGGGAGAGTAATAGAAATAAAGGAAAACGGATAGATAGAGGTGAGCAATAGAAGTAGTATAGTGATAAATGGTTTGAAGGGAATTGATGATTTTAATGTGAATATGAAGGTTTAGGGGAGAGTAATAGGGTTCAAGGGATATACTGCTATTATATAGTTGGATAATACTAGAGTAATTGCATATCTCAATGTTGAGGAGATCGATGATCCTTAGTAGATCATGGCTATTTAGAAGTTATTGAAGATTAATCAATAGGTTACTGGTCTTATAATCAAGATTCATACTTAACCTAAGCCAAGGTTGTAGATATCTATTAAATCTAATCTCCTAGCAACTTAATCATCTAATTACCAAGATTAATAATCTAATCCATAGGCATAATATATCTAGGAACTCATTAATAATATTCATCACTTGAATTTATCTATTAATTAATAATCAAATATTATGGAAGTAGAACAAATTGATAATCATAATAATAATCATCAAGATAAAGATCAGGATCAAGATGATAATTATCACTAAATTGATGAGGATTAGGAAGATAATGAAAATTAATAAAAAGAAGATAATAAATATGATAATGATAATAATAATGATGATGATAATGATAATAATGATGATGATGAAGAAGAAGAAGAATTAAGTAATAAAGATGAGGAAGATAATGATGAAGAATCAGACTAATCTGTATAATCTTTAGAATAAGTAGAAATATAACAAAAATAAAAGAAAAAATAGAAAAAAGAGTAAGAAATGATAAAGAAAGAAATGAAAATAAGAATGAAAGAATAATAATTATTAGAAAAGTAAGTAGATTTAAAAGAAGATTCAGATTATGAAAAAATAATTCTTTAAAATCCAAATAGCAGTTACTTCTGGATAAATTATATAGCTTTCAAAATGGAGAAAGAAGGAATAGAGAAAGCTAGAAACCTATCAGAAAGAGCACTAAGAGTAGTGAATTATAAGAATGAGAGAGATAGACTTAACATTTGGAACAGTTACATAAATTTAGAGTTTAATTTCGGGACAGAGCAGACACTTTTAACTACATTCAAAAAGGCTTTGGAAAATAATAATCCCAAGAAGATCTACTTACATTTAATAGACCTATATAGATAGAAAGGGGATTAAAATATGATGACTTAATTGGCTTTGAACATGGTGAAAAAGAATAAGCAAAGTAAAAAGTGTTGGTTAGAATATATGAGGATTATTATTTAGAATAATTGTAGTGAGGATTATCTTAAATAAGAGTTGAGGAGATCATTATAGAGTGTTTAGAAGAATAAACATTTGCAGTATTTACAAATTTATGCCAGATTGCTCTTTTCTAATTAGAGGGTTGAAACTGGAAGAAGCACTATGGAAGCTATTATAACTAATTATCCTAAGAGGACTGATTTGTGGAGTGTTTACCTAGATTTAGAAATTAAGTATGGTTCTAGCGAGTAAATTAGGCTATTATTTGGTAATATTTATTTTTTATTCTATTTTTATAGATAGGAGTACTTCTTTGACACTTAAGCCTAAAAAGATGAAATTTTTGTTTAAGAGGTATTTGGAGTATGAAAGTCAATTTGGAACTACAGAATCTATCATGAAAGTCAAAAATAAAGCTAATAGTTATGTTTAAAGTATTATTAAAAATTAAAATGAAGTTGAGGAGGATTAGGAAGATATGTGAAAATATATTAATTTATTATATCATTTATAATTAATAAAACTTTTTATTAGAATCTTATTAAAATTTTAGTGAATCAGAATTATTTAATATTTTCTTCTATATGTCCTAATTCTTTTAAATATTTATTGATATTTTAATTCATAGACCCTGGGCCACAATAAACATTTATACAATCTTTGGAAGAAGGAGATAAATATTATTCAAAAATCTATTTTGTTATTCTGCCTGTTATTTCATTTTCTCTAAATTAATTATCTTATTATTATTAACTGAAAATGTACAAAACATTTCCATTTGTAATTTTTAATAAGTCTTATAAGATTTAATTTAACATGATGTGATTCTATAATATAAATCAAAATATTAGTTTTACCTTAGTTTTATTGGCATAAATAACTTTTATAGTGATTGGAGAGTTTAAACTTGAACTTTAAATTTCAAAAGCTATTTATTTTAAAATACAAATTGCAGGAGTAATTCCACTTCCTCCACATATAAAATTTATTTTCGAATAATCTTTTGAAGTTTAAATGTTATTTTGCATATCATTAAATATAAACTATCCTTTTTAAAAGTATTAAAATTTCCAAACTGGTTTATACATGAATTTGACTGAAGACCCTAATTCTAATTATTTCAAATATTAACCAAATACACCTCCTTCAGGGTATTCTTCTGTTTTATCATAGATTTTTACTGAAATGAGAATATATTTAGTATCATTTTTGCTAGAAATAAAAGTGTATGGTCTGACTACATTTTCACCATCTATTTAAGCTGATAACCTTACTTAAGATGGTACTATTCCTCCTAATTATGTATGATTCTCTTTTAATTCGAATTTGAAAATATAACTATCTTAAGTATCTTTTTACTTATCTATTAGTTTTAAATCTAATTATTTGTTCTTTTCTAAATCTTCAAAAAATGTAAAACAATTATTTTCCATTATATTTAATTATTTATTATAAAAATGTAATCTTAATTTTATAATTTCAAATTATTTATTTAATCAAATAATTAATCAAAGAAAAATTTTAATATAATTCTAAAATTATTTGCAATCTTAAATTGATTTTTATTTTATCTAAAATCATAAATAAAATTTTTGATAATTTTAAGGTCTTATATTTAGATAATTTTTTACATTTTTTTTAAAATAAAAAAATATTTTTTAGTAAAATTTTAAAAATTAATTCATTTTTTTAATCCTTTAGAAAGATTTTAAAATTTTTGATAATTTTAATTTTCTTTTTATTTTAACAAAAATATATATCTTTTTTATCCTAATTTTAATTTAAAAAAATAGAAATAAAAAAATCTTTTATTGTCGTTTTGTATTAAAAAAAAATTTATTTTGTTTTTATTTAGTATAATATGTTTTTACATAGTTACTATTAAAATTATATTATCAAAATATAAAATTCAACTTAAAAAATGTTTCTATTTTATTCTATTATTTTTTATAATGTGATTATATATAATTATTTAAAGTAATTATCATATAATTTTTTAAGATATATTTCAGTAGAAAATTTTTATTTAATATATTTTTTTATATCAATTTTTTTAAAGAATATCCATGAAGAATTTTGTTTTATGATTTTTTAAAATTTTTTAAATGATTATTAGTAAAGATAATTGTTATAAAATACTGTTAAATATTTTTTAAGATTTTTTTGAAAAAATTTTTTTATTAATTTTTAAAAATTTTCTAAAAATTTAGCAAATGAGATTATTAAAGATTTTATTAACAAATTTTATAATACATTTGTTTAAAATATTTTTTAACATTATTAACTAATTTTTTGAAAGTTTATTGTTAACTAATTTTTTTCTTTTGATATTTTTTACTGATAACATAAAAAAATGCTCTTTTTTTATTCTAGTTTTAATTTAGAAATAACAAAAAATTAAAAATCCTCTTATGTCATATTTTTAAATAATTATAAAAAAAAATTTTATAATTCTTTTTTTTTAGTTCTCTGTTTTTTTTTTATATTATTTTAACTTAAATATAAAATAAAAAAATATATAAATTTCTTCTTTTTATTTTTTAATATTTTAATTTTTAATATAAATTCAAAATTTTTAATTTGATTTTTATTAATATTATAAACAAATAAAAATGATATCAGTTGTTTTAAGAAATTTTTTCAAGAATCAAATTTACATAAGAAAAAATATAAATAGAATTAGTTTAATATTATAAATATAAAAATTGATATTAATATATATAATAAAATTAAAATGTTATCAGATGTAAATTTTATAAAAAATGAAGAAAATAAAAGACTGGTCAATGAATCTAAGTTAAAAGATGATTATATAGATTCATTAAAGAGTAAAATTTAAAATTATATTTATGTTAAGGAGAAACAATTATATTAAAAAAATAAATTGAACAATATAAATAAGAATATTTAAATATTAAAAACACTAATTAAATACTTTAATTAAATTATGATGATTTGGAAACGGAAAAACTTAGAATTTAAAATAATTTTGAAACTAAAGTTAAAAGTTTATTAAAAAAATAAGATGAAAATAAAGATTTAATAAATAAACTATAGAAAAAAGCTGATCTTTATGCTGATTAGCAATAATTATAAGTTAAAATAAAAGAAGAACTAAGTATTGAATATAAAACATAAATTTAACAATTAAATGATTAAATTGATTAAAATCAAATAAATATTTTTTAGTATTTATTAATAATTTTATTTATATAATTAAAGATTAAAAAATTATAATCAAAAATTATAAAATGAATTATAAATAAGAAATATGGATTTTTAATTTTAATCATAATAATTAATAGAAAATCATTAAGTATTAATTTATATTTAAAACTTATACAAATATTTATTTTTCTAGATATAAATTTAAAATATGAAGTCAGAATTAGAATTTTAATTTGAAAACAAATACATAAATGAAAACAAAAATGATTATTATATTTAAGAATAAGAAATTATAACTTTAAGAAAAAAGTAAAAATAATTAAAATATTTAAGTAATTAATTATTAGAAGATTAAGTTTATCAAATAAATAAAGATTTTGATGAATATAAAACTGATAAAAATATACAGATAGAACAATTTATTAAACAAATAAATTAAATTTAAATTAACAAATTCGATTGGGAAGATAAAGAAATTAATTATAGAAAAAAAATAGATTATCTATAAAATGAATTAAAAATAACTAATGAAAAGTTAATTAGGAAAAATTAAGAAGAAGAATAATAATATCGTTAATTAAATTAGTAATAAAATACTATATTAAATTAAGAATAATAATTAGATAAAAGTTTATTGATTGAGCCTAGTTAATTAATTATTAGTAAATTAGCTAACAATAATTCAAAAATTAAATAATAATAAATTAGTGAAATAAATAGAGAATAATAATAAGAATATCTAAAAATAATTGAAGATTTGAGAAAATAAAATGATAATTTAGAAGATTTTAATTAATAGTAATAGTAAAAAATTGATAAGCTTATTAATTCAATTGAAAATTTAAAACTTAATAATTAAAAAAATTAATTATAAGTTATTAGTTAAGATAAATATATTAGCTAAATTTAGTAATTAAAATTAAAAATTAAAAAATTAGAGAATAAATTATAATAAGCAAATTAAAAAGTTATGGATTTATTGAAGGAAAAATTTGATGAAAAATAAAATAAAAATAATATTTAGTATGAATAAAAAAATGATTATATATATTGTACAACAAAAAATTAACTTTAAAATAATTAATAGTTTTATCCAAAATAATATTAGTATTTATAATAAGATTATTAAGAATAAAACATAGCAAATTAATTGTATAAGGAATCGTAAATATAAAATTATGATAAAATTGGTTTTTATTAATAAATTATTTCAGATGATTAATAAATAATAAATAATAATTATAAAAATTTACCAATAATTAAAGACTCTTCAAATTAAATGTTAAGAGAAAAAGCAATAAATATAATAAATAATTTATGAAAAAATAATCATTTAATAAATAATAACATAGTTTTTAACCAATTTATAAATAACTTTGCTTCTTTTTCTAATGAATATTATTAAACTATATAACAAATTTATTCATTTATTCCATAACTTCTTAAATAATCTGTTAATGCATTTTGTAAATGAGAATCAAGTGTAGAAAAGTCAGGACCCAAATACTAATAAGTTTCCCTCTCAATTTTAGTTTAATTCTTATAATTCATAATATCTCCCCCTAATTAAACTAAATTATTAACAACCAACTATGAAAATAAATAATAATGATAAAGAAAATGATATTAAAAATGTTTACTTCTTAATCAACAGTAATACATTCATAAGCAATGGATTCATTATTTTTAGTAATAAATACTGTAAAATAACAATAATCTTAAAAATCATTGCCTTCTTTGCCTTACATTTTTTCCTCCAATGCATTTTCATTTTCATTCTCACTATCTTCACTTTCATCTGATTCATCATCAACTCTTAAGGCTCTAGACTTAAACTATACAATAATTTCTACATTATCAATTTATTTTTTCAACTCAATATATTAATAACCTTCAATATCTAAAATTTCAAATCCTTATTATTTAACTTGAAATTATATATCATCATTCTAATCTAAATATTCTTTATTTATCTTATATTATTTTTCTAACATATTTTAAAGTTTAACATTTAATTTATATAAATTATTTTCACTAGTAAATTTAAAACTCTTTTATAAATAAATGCTTCTTATTTTTACTATTTTTCTTAACTTTTATATCATAAATAATATATAATTAACAAAAAATATAATATATAATAAAATATTAAAATATTAAAAAATAAATATCTAAAATGGTTTTCCAAAATCACTATACTGTATTTTTTCAACATCATAAGAAAATCTACCTGAATAATTTCTGATAATTTAACGAGCTTAATCAAAAATACTTAACTTGACTTCTCCATGCTTCTAATTTTAATAAAAATAAGCCTCAATAATTTGTTAACCTTAGAAAAATAGCATGCCCTTACCCTGAATAAAATTATTAGAGAAATTTCCTTTATAAATGACATTATTTTTGAGAAAGAGTTTACCTTCACCTTCAAACTTTCCATCTTTAAATTAACCATCATACTTCTCTATTGAAGGATTGTTATTGAAAGTTAAAAATCCTTATCCGTTCTTTAGATTATGAAAAAACTATCCACAATATTCGCTTCCATCATTATAACAATATTTCCCTGAACCTTAAATAAAATCATTCACAAACTCTCCTTCATAAACATCCTAATATATATATCATATTATTTTTATATTTATCATTTTTTTAATTTTTTTATATTTTAATTATTATATTATATGTTTGTTAATTTATATTATCATTTAATTAATTACATTATTTTTAAATCTTATAATACCAAATCCTTATTTCTTACCATTTAAAAAATTTCCTTCATAAATATAATCTTGTGTGAAAAGTTTTCCCTCCCCTTCAAATAAATTGTCTATAAAATTTCCTTCATAATAATTATTTTCTTAAAAATCTAATCTACCTTTTCCGTTGAACATGTCATTTTTAAATTATCCTTCATATTTAATTAATTGTTTGTTTTTATAAATTATAATTCCTTATCCATTCTTTATATTATTCTGCATTTATCCTTTGAATTCATCTCCTGTACTATAAATAATATGACATTGTCCATTTAATTTATTATCTAAAAACTCTCCATTTATTTTATTTCCGTTTTTATCAATTAATAATCCCAAGCCATTAAATTAACTTTCTTTGAAATTTCCCACATATTTTACAGATTATTATTTTATATTATAAACATATTCACCTTGACCTAAATAGTTTTTGTTTTAATCAATATTTCCAATAAAATAGTCACCATTATTAAGTTTTATTTTTTATTATTCAAAATTCATAAATTGATAAAAAAATAAGTTGTATAATAAAATATAATATAAAATATAATTTAAATTAAATAAAACATAATAATGAGTTATAGAGAACTACAATAATTCTGTGAAATAATGAGAAGCTTAGGCTACAACAGATTAATATCGATGGAGAATTTTAAGAAACCAAATTTTGAATTAGTAGCTGATATTTTATATTGGTTAAGCATGAGAATTGAACCTAATGCAAACATAAGTGATGATATTGATGAAGAAAAGGATAGAGTGGAATTTATCAAACAAATCTGTATTTTATTTGATCAGAAGACAAGAATCAGGATGAACATGAAAAAAGTATATTAGAGTGACGGAAGAGCAGTGTAAGAGATTCTGAAAGTTGCTGAAATTTTATATAAAGCATAATAATCTCAAGGCAATGAAGATACTGATAACTATGAATTTAACTTGCCTGCTAAATTATAGAATCTTAAGTAAACCAGACAAGTCGCATAGGAAATTAGTCAAATAGGAGGAAAGTTGTATGATTTAATAGGTAAAGAACCAGAGTTAAAATTGCATAGAGATAAAGCTATATAGTTCCTTGAAAATATTAGTAGAAACTTAGAAAGCAATAATGAATAGCAGTATATTGAAAAATGTGTTTCGGAAATCATAGAATAATAATAAGAAAATATTAATCAAATGAAATAGTATGTTCAAAATTTAGAAAAGGATGAAAAAACATTAGAAGAAAAAATAAAGAAGAGGTAATTGGATTTGGAAAGAGTGGAAAAGAGAATGGTAAATCTGATTAATGTAAAGCCAGCATATATGGACGAATATTTGAGATTAGAAAAGGAGTTGGAAAGATTATACTCAATTTATTTAGAGAAGTTTAGGAACTTAGACTATTTAGAACACTAAATAGATAGATATAATTAAGATGATTAGAACAGATTTGAAGATAGTCAGAAAGCATTGCAAAGAATTTAGAAGAAAATTAAGGAGGAAGAATGGAAAGTGTTAAGAGGGGATTAGGAGGTAGATGAGAGTCTGTTAGATTAATAGATTAATGAGGCTGATGCTGAGTTTGGAAAGGCTAATAAAAATGAGAAGATGAACAAAATGGGAGGGTTTGGAGGCAAAGATTATGGAGGAGTGGGGTAGTAGTAGTAGTAGTAGGATAGTGAAGATGAGGATGGAGAAGAGGATGGAGATGATGATGAGGAGGAAGATGAGGACGATTAAGTTAATGATGATCAAAGTGACGATAATAATTTTTGATCATTATTATATCTTATTCTTATAATCTTATAAACAAATTTATATCTTAAGATCAAAGCAAATGCTATCTAAAGATAACATTCAAACATATTAAAATACTAGTTTAAAATCACAATTAAAAAACAAAAATTATAACCCAGAATTATAACAATCTATTCAAATAAATAAATTCATTAAAATCAAATAAATTTTATTCATAATAATGAAATCAATATTCAAAATTTTAGATGTGTTTAATTATTGTTTAATTGGAATATTTATGAAAAAAATAAAAATATAATTTTTGAAAAATGATATTTTAAACATAATTATAAATAAAATTTATAATTTTGAAGATATAAATAAATCTATTAATATCCATTTCAGCTTAATTAATCAAATTTAAAAAATATTTATATTAATAATAATTAATACTGTTTACTTTTAATACATTACATTATCTCAGAAATATTTAATAATAGCTGTTATAATAATTTTTAATTTAATAACAATAATACAAACTATAATTTCGATTAAAAATTATATATAATACAAGAATGATTTTTTAAAGATAAATTAAAAAACAATTATTTTTGTAGAAGTTATAAATTTATTTTATTCAATTATTTTTTTTTTAAATGGAATGATAATATAAGGAGAAATTAATTAATATTAAAATTAATAGAACCATATTATAATATTTATTATTATAAAAATGTATTTATTGATTTAAATGACATAAAATTAGAATATATTTAATCTAATTTTAATTTTTTTATCATTAATAATTTTATAAAAATAATAATTTGATTAAATTTCTTTTTTATTAAAAATATTTTTAACAATTTTATAATTATGTTATTTTTTTTTTAAAATATAAAACTCAATTCATATTTGATTATTTATTGACTTATTTAATTTAATTAAAAAAATAGTTGAAAATTCAGAAAAATTTAATAAAACTAATTAAAAAAATAAACGCAGAAATTTTTTATTAATTATATTTAAAATAATTATTCAACTACTACAAGCCTTTTTAATTATTAATTTTATTAAAAAAATTCATTTTAGAAAAATATGACAAATCTCACTGATTATTAATTAATATAAAATAAATAAAAGAATTATGAAAATTATTTTTCTAAATAAAAACATGAAATTAAAAATATTAGTATTAATTTTTAATAATAAAATATTTAAATTTAAAAATTATATAAATTAAATTATTTTAATTTATTCAATAAATAGAAGTAAATAAAAGTAATAATTATTATTTAAAAAAAAAAATCATTTAAAAACATAAATGAAATATTTTTTTAATATAATTGGTTTGAATAATAAAAATAATAAGAATTCAATTAAACATTAAAAAATATTTTTAATCATATTTAGTAATACCTTAATTAATATTTTAATGATACTTAATAATTTTATAATTATTTTTTAGAATTTAATATTTAATTATCGAAAAATTAAATCCGATAGTAAGTAAATTAAAAAAATAATTCATTTATGAATAAACTAATATAAAAAAAAAGTATTAAAAATTTAGATTTAGAGAATGTAAGTATTAGGAATTAAAATTTACAAAAAAATGAATCTAAAAATGATATAAAATAATAAATAATTGACAATAATATTGAAAAATAATAAATAAAAAATAGAAGATATATTAAATAATAACATAATAATATTAAATTCAAAAGAATAAGAATTTAAATAAAAAAAAATTATGAAAAATAAATATAACTTAAAAATTAAATGATGGGGTGCGTTGCTCACGATTTAAGATAACCTTAAAATGCCACAATATTTTTAATTGAAGAAGTATAATGTTATTTAAAAGAGATTAAATAAAAATTAAATTTTTAGATTCCCGAAAAATTATCATTAATTTTTTTAATATCGATAAATAATTATAATTTTGTTTACATAATTAAAATTTTCTAGGTTAGTTAGTAGAAGATTTATTGGATTATATGTAAATTACAGAAAACAATAAAAATGAATTAAAATTATATGTTTAAGAATTTGATCTTGTTTAATAATTAAATGAAATTTTTAAATTAATGGAGATAAAATTACAATAAAGAGAAGTCTAATTATAATGTAAACCCGATTCTAAATTATTAGATAATGGAAAAATAATTATTAATAATTGTCCTAGAAGGATTAAACAAGTTTTAGTTAATTTATTATTAAACACTATAAAATTAACAATAAAAGGAAATATAAATGTTTAAATTAAATTAATATGCTAAAATATTATAAAATTAGATGTTATAGATTAAGGATGTGGAATAGATTAAGAAAATATAAAAAAATTAGGAGAACCTTTTAACTTTTTTAATCCTAAATAATTAAATAAAGATGGTATTGGCTTAGGATTATTTATTTGCAAAAAAATTATTTAACATATAGGACCTAGTACTAAATTAAAAGTGAAAAGCAAAATTGGAGTCGGTTCTATTTTTTCTTTTTTAATTTATTAAAATAAATATTAAAAATAATTTTCTTCTAAAAACTTTTAAACAATTAAAAAATAAAATTAATTTACAAGTTAAAAAAGTATATAAAAAATCAATAAAATTAAATAATAAAGATTTAAATCTGCATCAAATTTAATATGTAAAAATAATATTTCATTTGGATATTCAAGTTTGAATAATTAATTAGATTATTCTTTTTATACTGAAAATAAAAAAGAAAGTTCAATTAATAATAAAAAATTTATTAATAAACAAATTTAGAAAAATAAATTGATATAATAAGAATTCATAATATTATATAATTAAGTGAAAAATAATTAGAAAATTTTCCTTCAATTTATAAATAATAATAGAAATAACTAATAAATTAATCTATAGAATTAGATATATCATTAGATAATTAGATTATAAATTAATAATAAATTTCCCAAATAGAAATTAATAACAGTCTAATTTTAAAATAAATTAGCAATTATTTTTCAAAAAATAGTAATTAATACAAATATCAAACTAAAAATAGGATTGAAATTACATAAGATAATTAAGAATAGTTATAACTAGAAAAAAAATTTTTATAAGATATAAATTAAATTGCTGACAATAAAAAATTATCAAAATTTAATAAATTAATAAATTAATTTTGTTTTAATAAAAATAAAAAAATGAATAATTTAAAATTTTAAGTTTTAATAATAAAAATAAATTTTAAAAAATTATCAAAGAAACAATAAATATAGCTATTGCTGATGATGATTATTTTTCTAGAATGTCTTTAAATAAACTTATAAATAAGTATTCATTTGAAAATTCTTAAGATCAAATAAATTTAAATATAGTATAACAAGGAATAAATGGCAAAGATATTTTAGACTACTTTATAAATTTTAATGATGTTAAAAGTATTTAATTTTGCAAAAAAAAGGTCCTCCATATTTGTATTCTAGATTTTGTGATGGAAATCTATGATGGAGTGAAA
>Ga0315908_10000611_pt1 | contig 27919 bp, 32 predicted proteins | sample LakEriMetagenome_12_FD_203520 | JGI IMG/M metagenome (GOLD analysis project Ga0315908, IMG submission 203520) | Freshwater fungal communities from buoy surface, Lake Erie, Ohio, United States - Buoy 4 MA124 | ecosystem: Environmental > Aquatic > Freshwater > Lake > Lake biofilm | place: USA...
AAAACAGCATTAATGCATCAAAAAGGAAAGGAAGCCTATCTGTATTACCAGATGATATCCTTGAACAAATTGTAAATAAATACAAGACCATTTTCAAAATAAAATATAAACTAAAAGACTGGATACCTCCTGAGAAATTAGATTGGAAAAAGTTATCATTAAATCCAAATGCCATTGAATTATTAAAAGCAAATCTTACAAAAATAGATTGGGAAAGTTTATCAAGCAATCCAAATTCAGAAGCAATTGAATTATTAAAAGCAAATCCAAGTAAAATAAGTTGGGGTATTTTATCAGCAAATCCTGCTGCTATAGATTTATTAAAAGCAAATAATAATGAAATAAATTGGGAGATGTTATCAGCAAATCCAAGTGATGGAGCAATTGAATTATTAAAAGCAAATCGTGATTATATATATTGGGCAAATTTATCATCCAATACAAATTCAGAAGCTATAGAATTATTGAAAAACAAAATTAATGAAGAAAATGAAATGTCTGAAGATGATTATAACGATTTAGGTTATTATAATAGAATAAATTGGGCAAATTTATCATCCAATACAAATCCAGAAGCAATTGAATTATTAAAAAAAATAAAAGAAAAATATCTTGGGGAGAGTTATCAGCAAATTCGAGTGCCATAAAATTATTAAAAGAAAACCCTACAAAAATAAAATGGAATTGGTTATCAGAAAATCCAAATCCAGAAGCAATAGAATTATTAAAAGCAAATCCTAAAAAAATAGATTGGAAAGAGTTATCGGGAAATCCTGCTATTTTTGATGAAATATTAGAATAATTATTTATCATAAGATCCTATATAAAGATAGATATATCAATGTCTTCTGGTAAACTTCAAAGATTAACTGAGAAGAAAGGTAAGTAATGTAAGCAATGTAAGCAATTATCTAAATTTATAGAAATAGAATCTTACTAATATGCAAACAATAAGTAATTAATTCTCTTTAGAAGACACCAAATACCGAATTATCTAATAATATCATTTTTTTTATATAAAAAGTATATAATTATATAGCAATTATACAATATAATAAATATAAAAATGTTTGAAAATCTATTATATATTTTTTCTAAAGACAATGGGGTAATCAATAACTATATCAAGGAGACCGAAAGTATTAGAGAAATTAAAAAACTTAAACTCGAATTACATAAAAGAGATACCAAACTTAAAATACTACAGCGCAGATATGATAAATTATTAAATAATTGTATAGAAATTGAATTAAACAAAAAACTAAACAGTAAGCTAAACAGAAAGCTAAACAGTAACGAAGTAAACGAAGTAAACGAAGTAAACGAAGTAAACGAAGTAAACGAAGTAAACGAAGTAAACGAAGTAAACGATAAGGTTACTGTCTATAATTTACAAGACAAAAATTGTAGCGATAATGATAGTATAGATGAATATGAAAAAATATAATTTATCTTTGCTATAATAGAATTAGAATAATTATGATATCGGAAACACTCGATAATTTAGTTTATAAATTAAGAGAAAGAGAGCCTTTAATTACTGTGTATAAAAATTTTATTTCAAGAAGAAAAAAAGAAAATACCCCTCTTACTGTTCGTGAACTTATATCTGTATTTAAAAAAGTCATTGTTAAATTTGATAAAAATATAGAATTATTTGAACATAATGAAGATATTATTAGAGATTACCTTAGATTATTACATATTGATGATTATTTTGATCATAAAATTGAATCTGATTTTATAATATCTGATTTTATAATATCTGATATTTTATTACCATATTATGATGATTTAGCAGAATCAATTTATGCGAATAACTTTCCAACAGAATCTATAGAATCTAATATTAATCTAAATCAATATTTTGATTTTTTATATGATACTTATAATTTTGAAATAAATATATACAATCAAAATAATAAGTATAGAATAACAAAAAAATGCACTTATGAACTTTTTAGAAAAATTCAACGAAATCTTTCGAGAGAAGGTACGCCAGAATTTGAAGGAGGTTCTTCAAATAAGAAAAAAGCTATAAATAAATCTTGTGGAAAAAGATTATACAATGAAAAGAAAGATGTATATATAAGATACTCGGTTCAAGAAAAGAGTATATAAAATATAAAGGCGAACTAATAGCGGTTAGGGATTTCAAGAAATTTAGAAAGTAAATATATAAAAATTTGGCATCATAATAAGGTATGCAAGATTTATTAAATTTATATTATGAATGGCTCGATAATAAAGAATGGTGGTTTTCTAAAAATAGTCAAATAGATGTTTATTTATGCGATAAATATTATAGATATCTATGTTACACATGTAATATTTACGAGGAATATAGTAAATATGGCAATTATGATAATAAGGTAATAATAGCATGTATTATATTACTCGATCAAGTTACGAGACATTACAAGCGTGTATATGATGATTCTTTAGATGTAATTGAATATACAAGGAAGGCTGTTGGATTTTCAAATATATTATTGTATCGCAATAATTTTACTATATTCTCAATAGACGAATTGAGTTTCATATATTTACCTTATAGACATTTGAAAGATATTGATAAAATATATGAGATTATTAGTAACTATATATTACTATACGATAAAGGGGACGCCGAAGATAAATTAAAATGCAGAAGATATATCCATGCTACTCTTAATAATATTTATAAAGATATTAATGCCTTATCTATGAAAAATACAATACCAGTTAAGAGATGGGAAGATATTAATAAAGATATACTTGATCCTATGTCTTGTAAAAACAATCTTATATGTTCTATCAATGATATTGTCTACAGCAATATGTTAGACAAAATTGGGAATATAGACGATGATTCTACAATTGTCGTTTCCTTATCGGGCGGTGTAGATAGCATGGTAGCTTTGTATACTTGCAAATATATCAAAGATGTTAATAATTCTAAAAAAATTAAAAACATTATAGCAGTTCATATTAATTATAATAATAGAGAAACATCAGAAGACGAATTGCATTTTGTAAACTATTATTGTAATAAGTTAGGCGTCAAATTATATTTCAGGACTATCAACGAATTAAAGAGAATTGATTGTTTGCATAATGGTCTGCGAGATTTATACGAAGAAATAACAAAAAATATCAGATATGATATGTACAGACAGAATAGTAGAAACGACAGAACATACATATTGCTCGGACATAATAAGGATGATTGTTTTGAAAATATTTTGACCAATATTTCTAATAAAAGTAATTACGGAAATTTAGCGGGTATGGAAACCTTAAAAGAGATAGACAGTCTAAAGATATGGAGACCATTGCTATGTGTTGAGAAAAAGCATATTATTGATTATGCAAATATAAATAAAATACCATACTTATATGATAGTACTCCTGAGTGGTCTGTTAGAGGAAAAATAAGAGACAAGATAAGACCGGTTCTTCTAAAATTAAAAAATAACGAGGATCGTGAAGAAGATAGTATTATCGAATCATTCTTTGATCTAAAAGATTATGTCGCAAACACCCAGCATATATTTACAGAATTAATTATAAATAATTTAGTATCTAAATTAGAATATAATGAGATAGCCAATGAATACCGTGCTTTTTATAGTAACGAAGAATTGTTCTCATTGAAATATATGCCGATATGTGAGCTATTTTTCAAAAATTTAAAAATAAAATGTTCTCAGAGAGCTATCAAAGACTTCTCTAAATATATAGCAAATACTAAAGACAGGTCTAAAGATCGCTCTAAAGACAGGTCTTTTATATTGAGCAAAGCTTGTATTATAGATATAAAAACAAATATAAATAAATATCTTATAATAATAAAAATATGATTGGATATTACTTTATCCAAGATAAATATAGATATGTTTTTCACGGCATCGATAATAAAGATGTTGAATTGCGAGAAATAAATTCAGAGAATGAACATTTATTAAAGCATAAAAAGAAGGAGATTACTTATGGTAATTATGAAAATGCAGTATATAAAAGGCTACTAAGCTATATACTTTGAGAAGTATTCGTATGTACATAGTAATACAACGGTATTTTTCTTTCATAGGGATAAAATAAACTGCGAAAATGATTTGCAAAAGTCGTGAAAGGGTTAAGTCTATTATTTTTAATTTCAAATAATTTATATTTGTAAATATCAAAGGAATCATTTAGAGGGGTAAAGTAATTATTTGATGCCGATATCATAGCATTAGGTTTTACAATAGCTATAGGTGCCGTGGAAAATGCAATTGATACTGATAATACCGATAGAAGATATGCAATTTTTATACTGTACCGATACATTTTATAATATATATACATATATCATTATAATCTTTATATTATTGAATATCGCCAATTCTTCTATCAGATAATTTGAGAGGTTTATTGTCTAATAAAGCGTATACTGGTATATTTGCTAATGGTAAGTCCGTCTTCTGTTCTCTTAAAGAGTGTTCGTATATTTCGTCATTTTCTATATCTCCAGCTTCTCGCGAAGATATTCTTGTATTATATACATTTTCTAATTCTTCTAAGAATTTATTATTTTTATGATAGGGTCTCATAAGTTCCACGTCGAAATTATCATTGTCTGCATTATATGTATTATCATATAGTAAAATAGAATCTCTATTCACACATTCTATATCATTCTTATTTCTTACAACCTTATAATCTTCTTCATATAAATTGACCAGTTTAGGAGGCGCCATAGATAAAGCATGTGAATTATGTTTATCTATATCATGAACTATGCTATGATGCGCTGTTTTACCATTGGGAGCCATAGGCTCTGTATGCGATGGGCGATTCGCGCGACCAACAGTGTTCATAATATAATTAATGTAATATCCTATGGCAAGTAGGAGAATTACTATCAATATTACCCATAATATATTTTCAAAATAGTCATATACACTATTCTCTTTTTTCATAATACTTATTACTATATTACAATAATATTTTACTCATCGTCATTAATAAACATAGGCTTTTTACTTTTTTTTGCGCCACCATTATTTGTATTACAATCTTCGTCACCATCACATCTGTTATCTACGGTTTCTATCTCTAATTTCTCATTGTCTTGGTAATAAGATACCATATACTTATTATTTTTGTAAAATCTTAGACGAGCACCATTTTTTCTATGAAATACTGAGAATTCATCTGCTATATCAATACATAGCGGAACATATTTTCTATTTTCTGGACGTTCTCTTAGAATTCTTCCAATAGATTGTTGGATATCTGAGATAGGCGATGCTAAGATTAATGTATTTAATGAAGGTACATTAAAGCCCTCTGAAGCAAGTTGGAATGTTGCTAAAATAATTTGCTTCTCAGATGAAATATTCAATTGATCTTGTTTCATACCGCCTACATAATATCCATAATCATTGTTTGCAATATTATGCTCTATAATATAATCTTCTATTGATTTTAATTGCCCTCGTCGTTCACTTAAAATTAGCACACGCCTATCAGGTTCTTTTTTCAAAATATCCATTAATATCGAGATAATATATTCGTTTCTTGGTTTAAAAGAGCAGATGTTATTAATCATAGCCGCAATATTTTCTTTACCATTCCACATTTTTTTAACGATAGAGTATTCAATATTAGGAACATAATACTTGTGAATATTTACATCTACATAAGTATATTCTTTATTTTTAATTGAGTATACTGAACTACCAATATAATACTCAAATACCTTACGCATCCCATCTTTGCGATTCAATGTTGCAGACAACCCCAGAATAATAGGCGTATTCAGTTTCTTAAATGCTCTACAGAATACCTGAGCACCCGTATGATGTACCTCGTCTATAATTACAAACCCTATATCATCGAAGATTTTAGGATCATACTCTCTCATAGCAAGAGATTGCAATGATGCGATGATAAAATCCTTGTTTTCAGTATCTACCTTTTTCTGTTTAATGATTCCTATTTTTGCTGCTGGTGCAAACTCTTTAACAGTATCAATAAATTGTTGATTTAAAAAGTCTTTATGACTAATGAACATAGTCTTCTTTTTTATTAGACATGCTATATATAAGCTCATGATAGTCTTACCAAACCCACACGGAACCGAAATAATACCGCCCATCTTTTGAGGATTATATGCGGCCTCTAAAAAGTTTTTAACAGGTTCGATCTGAGCATCTCTTAGCTTACCAATAAAATCAACAGAAATGTCTGCACCACCAGTTAATTTGCAAACTTTAGGAACACCAAAATTGGTTAAACCATAATATCTAGGAATATATATCCTATTCTCTGTATCTCTATACAGTTCAAATGTGATTTCCTCATCCTTGTTTTTAATTCCCATATCAAAGTTGACCAGTGGTTTCATAGTAAGTTCCTTTTTAATTTTATCAATTTGCTCAGTGCTAAGAGATTTTTTAGCTATACTATAACCATTAATAGACAACATTCAAATTATTTATTAATTATTATACATATTATATTATATATCATTTTTTTATATGAATTATAATAGAATATATAAAAAATGATAATCAACTCTATAAGATTATTAGCATTTATTGTTTTGTTTGTAACTATAATTATCAGAGATATCCCTTTAAAAAAAATATTCAAAGATGCAATTATTCAACTATATATTGCAATTTTTTGTATATCAATACTTATATTAATAGATAATATAACAGGTTTCATATTAACACTTTGTGTTCTTATCATATATTTTAGAATTTATAGTGATGAAATAAAGAAGAAAAACGAATTAGATAAACGAGAAACCCTCGTAAAATCATCAGATGCTTCAGAGACTAAAGATACATCCTGCTGCGCTGGAGGATCCGGTTGCTCTGCGAAAGATCATGATAAGTGCGGGGAACATTGTAAGCATGGCTATAAGTGTTCTATGGATATTCCCAAGAAAAAAAATATATTTAATGATAAAGCAGATGATAACTCGGTACCATATATAACAGAAGAGAACTTATTGGCTGCACAAACTAATATCGTAGATATAGATAATTATAAATTAAATATCGAAAATGCAGATTTTAACGATTTGGATGTTAAAAAAGGCCCCTTGTATAAAATACAGGGGCTACCTGATATTAGTGAGAATAATCAGATAAGAGGATATGATATACAAAATGAGTATTTAGGAAAGATGCATTACAATATTGTATAACTTATAATATCATGCTATACTTCTTTTCTCAGGAGTTACGTATGGAATATTTAAGAATTTAAATATATCTTCTTCTGATTTAATGATATCGCTCGTATCTATTATTTTGTTATCCTTACCTTTCAAGCCATATTCTGATAACGAGTATCCTTTTTCTAATGCTATTTTTCTCATATAAATATTGAAACTGTAAGAACCTGTGAAATATAGTAATGCAAAATAGTAATACGATGGTTCGGCAATTAAGATATCTATTCTTCTCGCAGGCAAATCTGGTGATAATTTGCATAATCCCATAAATTTGCTTTTTCCACTCGCCAAGGTCTCTATGATATATCCCGATTCTACTAAATTGGCTATTAGCTTTTTAAGAATTAAATCCTCGCTATTTTTAATTAGTATATCAATATCACCCATGTCTTTACTCTTTCTTCTATAACTTCCTACAAGTTCAAATTCTATCTTATCATTAGTGAGCTTGAATGTTTTATCAATAATCTTGTAATGCTTTTTACCTTCGCTAATAGGAATCCTGAGCTCCATATCGTTGTAATACTTTAGACCTATTTTTTGCTTATCATTTAATAAATCGGGGTTCTTATAGAGTTCATCAAATGAGCTAATTTTACCCATTAATTCATTTATTTTTACAGGGCCAACTCCATATAATTTTCCCAATTGTTTTTGTAGAGAAAACCGCGGATCTTTTAAGGCATTTTCTACAGCAGTTATTTTTCCTGTTTCAATCAACTCTTTGATTTTTAGAGCAATTTTATCACCAACTCCTTTTATTTTTTTAAAATCTTCCAAATTGCTAATAGGCTCCTCTAATATTTCGACAGATTCAATAACTTTGTTATATGCTCGTGTTTTAAAAGGCTCCTTATTTAAATTCTCATATTCAGCCAATATCTTTAGATTATCAATAATCGCTTGTTTATGATCAATTTGCTTAATTTTTTTAGGAGGCATTCCTCCGCTTGCGCGACTTATTTTACTAAATAATGAGTTTTTTTTAGCAGACTCTTGACCTCGTACAAGTGTATTTGATAAATACTCTTCTATATCTTTATCAATTTTTTATATTTTTTGATAAAATTATACTTTTTATTTTTATATTCCTTTTGATATTTTTGGTCGGTTGCTATAATATTTATAAAAGTAGAATACTTATCTTTTACACCCTTGAAGATTTAAAATGGCACAAAGTTCTGTAAAAAATATTCATTACAGGTTCATTACTTTGTGTCTTCAAGGAAGTATCAAAAGTTTGATACCTATAAATTATGGTTGGATACATCGCGTAATGTATCTGAAGATTTACAATAAACAAGATAAACGCAGAAAATAAGGTTCTTATAACCACCTACGTCTACCTTACAAATAATAGAGCTTCATAGCATTATTGATGTTGAATAGATATACTGTCGTAACTATTACATTATGATTGTGTTAAAATCTTAAATCATTTTATCCATTTTGAAAACTGTTCTCTATTAAAAGAGGTATCAGATGCATACCATTTCTTCTTATCAATATCCCATCTTGCTCCTAATCCTTTTACAATATCTTTTTCAGAAAATAATACTTGTAAATAAAGCTTCTCTTTGGAAAATGATGCTGATGTAGATTTATACCAAGCTATTATATCTTGTAATGGTATAGATGTAGTCCAATCTTTTTGAAAATAGGTTTTATTTGTTACCATACTTCTCCTGATTTTTTCTTTTGTGTGTGGATGTATGATTGTAATAACATTATTATTTTCTGTAAATTCTATATTATTATCATTTAGAACAGATTCATCCTATTACCCCTATATTTCTTCTTGCTCCGATAGCTCAACTTACTTCTATATCTCTACTATCTCTAATATTTTCTATAATAGGAACGATGGGAATATTTGTATCATTTACTACAGACATTCCTCTAAAATTAGTATCCATAGAATATGGTGTATTTTCTAAAATTCAGTGTTCATATAATTCTTTTGCATTCCTTGTAAATTGGGGTTGGGAGGAGGCATTACTCTAACATTAGCGCCTATAGGATTGTGAAGCATTTTGTATGAAACATATCAAAGTCTGGGGCTATATTCACCTCTTTGCTTATCGGATCTTTATTTGATTTAATTATATATCCTTTTTTCGAATCTTCGTATTTATTATTATGAAAACTAAAACCGACGAGATTTAATTTTAATGTATTCATTAAAGTAAATAATTTCTCTATATTTTCTAATTTGCATCCAAATTTAGAATTAAATTAGCATATACTATTTGTATCGTCTACCGCGAGTCTAAGTAAAAGCTTGGAATAAGGGTGATACAGTTTGATTTTATAAAGTTCTTCTTCGCAGTCAAAAAATCATCATATCTACATCATTTGCCCTTGCATATTTTATTTGTGACGACATTTTACAAGGATTCGCAAAAATTATCTTATTTGGATTATTTGTATATTCGATGACTTATTTAATCTCATTATCAGATGTACAACAATCAAAATAAGTACCTAAACAAGATAACAAATCTAAAATAACCGGATTTGGGTTGTATTTCACTAAATAATAATGTTTAATATTTCGAAAATTAGTAACCTATTTTTCGTATAATTTTATAATTTCTCCTAAATCTATAATGTAAAATAGCTGCTAGCTTTGATTATTTTTGAGAAAATCATTGATATTATCAATGATTTAACATTATATTTTTCTAACAATAGATTATTGAAACTCATTTTATATATTTGGTTAATTTGGTCATTTGTTTATATCATTAAAATGTTTTTTTTTGTTGCGTATTTATAAAAAATTGATATTTTTATTCACTCTATCTAATTATCTTATAGATCCCTGATATACACCCAAGTTACGCAAGTTACGCAAGTTACGCAACAAAAAAATTCGTGAATTCTACACCATGGATGAACGTAATTACTTGAAAGAAATTCCTGAAGATATTGTAGAAATTATTGCGAAGTTTGTAGATGAAGATGATTATAATATATTTGTAAAAACATACAGAGATTATTTTAGTTGGAGATTAAACACTTTTATAGACGATAGAATGCATAAGAATATATGTAGGTTTAAATATGTAGTAAAAGCGGGAGAAAATAGTAACGAGTTTAAAAAACGCGACGACATAGCGAATAATAAACTACGAAAGCATATTTATACAATGGTAAGATATATGAAATTGCCTAAGATTAAGAAGATTTTGAGAAACAATCGCATCTATAACGCAAAGAAGATTTATGAACGCGATAATCCTACGTGTAAAAAAATAATTGATTGTTATGAGAGAGAAGTACTTGTGCAATATATTACATCAGGATATTACACTCTTGTATACGTCAAGAAGATTGAACATTAATCGTTGTATTGATCTTCTCCTAAGTTTCCACCTACACCACCGCGTCTTTTTATACCTCGGCGTTTCATTAAAGCTACCGAGGAAACATGTTTTAATTTTTTGGGCCCCTTAGCTTTTTTGGCTTTTGAAACACGTTTTACTTTTTTACCTCCAGTTGTTTTCAAGAAACTCATTAATTTATCAATATTTTCTTTAGATACTAATTCTTCAAAACCTTGACCGCCAGACATAGACTGTAGTTGCTCTTCCATTTCTTTTCCTTCGTCGTATTCATATTCTTCATTGCCTCCGACTTCTTTATCTTCTTCATCGAAGAAGCCACCGTATATGGATCTTCTTTTATTCGGCCATCTTGAAGCCTTTGATTTTTTGGCCATTTTTGACGCGAGAGCCTTCTTTGCAGCGATTTTTTCGGCTTTCTTGATATACGCAGATAATAATACCATCTCGCCTTTGCTTTTCACATATTCTCTTGTCCCTTTAGGTTTCATGTATATACATTTCGGTTTATCAAATATAAAAACAGTTTTAACCTTTTTATAACTCATTTAATTCTTCTTCTATAAAATAACGAAGAAATTATTTTACTACTATAATAAGATTATAATACAGAAATAACATTTTTTATTCATTCTATCTAATTGTATTATAGGTTCATAAGTTAGTCACAAGTTACATAAGTTATATTACCTAAAAGATTCGTGAGTTTGAGACAATGGATTAATGTAATAATACACAATAAAAAATAAATATTTTGTGCAATTTTAAATCTTCAATTATTTAAAGATAACATATCCCAATCTTAATTTACTACCGACTATTAGTATAAAAATTACCCCAAATATGTTGTGCTTCACCACCCTATTTTGCTAAATTGTTCATAAAGTTATTAGGAATACATTTAGGATACTTCTGTTATACATGATATGAATTTCTAAGAATTATACGGAGAAGCATATACGAGTGACCTATTATGAATATATTTAGAATAATATAGAGTTTATCTATATATATAAATAAAATTTATACTAAATATTCGTCAAATATGCTTGGATTAGTAGATAATGCATCCCAATCTATTTTAGTTTTATTATCTTCTAATAAATCTATAGCATTTGGATTTGTGGATAACCTTTGCCAACTTATTTTATTAACATTTTTTTCTTAATAAATCTATAGCAAGCATATTGAGATGGATTTGCCGAGAAGACATCCCAATCTATTTTTTCAGGTTTTGATTTTAATAATTCTATAGCTTTATTATTTGGATTTGAACTTAACATTTTAATATTTAATTTCTCAGGAGGTATCCAGTCTTTTAGTATATATTTACCTATACCACCGCGTATATTTAAAACTCTACCTCCAGACATAGATTTTTCATTATCAGTATTTTTTTCATCATTGAAGAAGCCACTGTATATGGATCTTCTTTTTTATCGGCGATCTTGAAGCCTTTGATTTTTTAGCAATTTTTGACGCGAGAGCCTTCTTTGCAGCGATTTTCTCGGCTTTCTTGATATACGCAGATAATAATACCATCTCTCCTTTGCTTTTCACATATTATCTGGTTCCTTTAGGTTTTATGTATATACATTTTGGTTTATCAAATATAAAAACTGTTTTAACCTTTTAATAACCCATATTATTTATTAGTCTATTATTATATTCTATATAATAAAAACAAAAACAAAAAATATCTCGTTAGGCGAAAATACCATATAAGTCAATACAGAGGGCTGAGGCTACGGACTTCCATACAAATAACATACTTTCCATAAAGCTATGTGCAAAACGTTAGACATTTATAAGCTACTTTTGAGCGGGCTCGTCCCTCCAAAAATAACATGAATTGGAAGCTTTTATATATTACAGTTTCTTCACCGCTAAGTCTTATGAGCACAAGCTTTGTATCTGCTTTTATAAGCTCTTTATTGAAGACCAGCATACTGATCGAACACCTTCAGTCAGGCCCGTCAACTTTTAAGCTATCATGAAAACGTATGAGAAGCCGAAAGAGGCAACGGTATCAAAAGAGCTTCGTGATAAACTTATATAATCAAAATATTAAATCATTTACTGTATTTGAGTGCACCTAAAATATCATCGATGTCTTGTACAACGTGTTCCTTATGTACGTATTTTGATTCCTTCCACATCTGTGGTCCAGAATACTTTATATGTACCCATTTATGTAAGTTACTGTAGTTAAATAAGATTATATGTGTACGCTTATATTTGTCTTTATTACTTTGGAGTTTGATAGAATCAAATGTTCCCGTTGAGAACTCTTCTTTCCAGGTAAGTTTATTCCATTCTTCCGAGTTTAAATTTGCCATGTCGTTATCATCGACCTTAAAATATTCGTTGAAAAACGCCAAGAGCAATTCAATATCCCTCTTCTCTATAACATATAGCAAATTTTCAATTATTTCATAAGGAATATTAATACGACCTTTCATCTTATTGTGTGGCATTATGTATTTCAGAAAACGTTTCTGTCGTCGCTTTTTCAGTAAGCTTTCCCTATATATTGCGACGATTTCTCCGATCGAGTCTTTTGTTACAGGCAGAGATTTAAAAAAATCTTCCAAATGATCCTTGTCTTTTGATGTTGCTCTTAACCCATTATTGTCTTCATCATCGCCTCCTCCGTATATAGATCTTCTTTTATTAAGCCGTATTGAAGCCTTTGATTTTTTAGCAATTTTTGACGCGAGAGCCTTCTTTGCAGCGATTTTCTCGGCTTTCTTGATATACGCAGATAATAATACCATCTCTCCTTTGCTTTTCACATATTCTCTGGTCCCATTAGGTTTCATGTATATACATTTCGGTTTATCAAATATAAAGACCGTTTTAACCTTTTTATAACTCATATAATTATTTTTCTAATAATAACGAAGATAATAAATAATAATAATATTTAATAATAGATTATAATATAGAAATAACATTTTTTTATTCATTCTATCTAATTGTCTTATAGGTCTATACGTTAGTCATAAGTTACGTCAATTACGCTACCAAAAAGATTCGTGAGTTTGAGACAGCAGATTAATTTAATTTACTTGAACAAAACACCTAAAGATATTGTAAAAATTATTGCAAAGTATGTTGATGAAGATTATAATAATATTTGTAAAAACATATATACATAATTAAAGAAGATTTATGAACGCGATAATCCGACGTGTTAAAAAATAATTGATTGTATTGATTGTTATGAAAGATAGATTCTTATACTATATATTAAGTGTTTGTGTATGTATACGTGTAAAGAAAATTAAACATTATTATTAGTGGCATTTATATTAGCGCGGGCGATTATTACGTAATATATTTAATAAATCTATAAATCGGTCATCTCCAGCTATAACTCCTGGATTATTACGAAATCTGTTATAATCTATCCTATGAGTATTAGCTATTAATAATTCTATAGCACCAGGATTTCCTGATAGATTAGGCCAATTTATTTTATCTCGATTTGCTTTTAATAATTCTATTACATCAGGTGCAGGATTTGAAGATAGTTCAGCCCAATTTCTTTGAGCATTATTTAGTATTGGTATTATTTGTAATGATCCTCGTCTGCCACCAAACATAAATTGTTCTTTATCTATATTTTCTTCATCATCGCCTCCTCCGTATATGGATCTTCTTTTATTCGGCCATCTTGAAGCCTTTGATTTTTTGGCCATTTTTGATACAAGAGCCTTCTTTGCAGCGATTTTCTCGGCTTTCTTGATATACGCAGATAATAATACCATCTCTCCTTTGCTTTTCACATATTCTCTGGTCCCATTAGGTTTCATGTATATACATTTCGGTTTATCAAATATAAAGACCGTTTTAACCTTTTTATAACTCATATAATTCTTTTTCTAATAATAACGAAGATAATAAATAATTTTACTATAAATTATGAAATTTTTTATTAAATAATAATAATAATATTTAATAATAGATTATGTTACAAAAATGTTCTATTGAAAATATTAATAGCAGTATGCATTATTTTGGATTAATCATATTAGCTATAATCGTATGTATAGTTTTTATATATTATATTAAAATAACCAATGCAGAACACCAAGAAATTATAGAAAGGTATTCTGAAAACAAAATTGAAGCTCCTTATTTAAAGACAGGAGATTTAGCTAATAGCCAAGAACAGGTTCACAATAATGATGCTAAACTTATAGATACTAAATTCCCTACTCTAAACAGTTTAGCTACTTCTACAGCTACATTAAGACCCTGTCAGATACATTTTAATAAAGATGAGACAAATAAATATATATATGAGGATGGATGGAAAGAATTGGGCGAAATAAAGACTGATGAAAATACCATTTATAAAGTACCTTATAAAATTTTTGGTAATAACTTTAATAATGATAGCAAATTTATTAACTTTACAGAAACATCTACGTGCTTCAAGGTAAAAGACGACGGTAAAGGTAAAGTAAATACATACAAATATAAATCAAATGATTTAATAAAATATAACCTAAATTCTTATGTTAAAATCAAAGAAACTGGTGGTGTAGAAAATGAATACATGCAAATGAATTTTGTAAAACAGGATGTTAATTCTGCAGACAATTATCGTTCTAAAGCCATCGACTCGATATGTTCTTATCGTTATAATCCTGATTTAAATTTACAAAATTTAAAGTTGTATAGATTTAAAATCAATAATACTACTGATAACAACGTTGAAGAAATAAATAAGATATCAATTGAAGACAAAAATAATAATGATGTTACTGTAGAAAAATCACTGGATTATTCGGTATTATTAGGTGATAATGAGTCGTCTTATGATTTTGACTCTTCAGGAAAGATTACTTATACAGTGAAAGAATTTAAAGGGGACTACTTTATTCCTGTTAAAATATATAAATTTAATCGCAATTTATTATGCAATGATGAAATTAAATCGTATGAAATACATAATAAACAAATAAATACCGGTTTGTTAATTGAATCATTGTCTTTAACAGAGACTATACATAATACAAACATACTTGCTGTAGCGAATATAAGTGATGCCGATAAAGCTGAAATAATTCGACTTGAAAATTTATTAAATTTTAATGATTTTAAAGGAAATATAGAGGAATATGCTAATTCTAAATTATCGAATACTTATAAATTAAAAGAACAGCTATTGACTGCTATGTTGCATAATACATATAAATTAATTGCAAAGGCCAACATAGATATTGCTAAAAAATATTCCGAAGAATTAAATAAAAATAAAGAGAGAGAGATTGAGGCAAACAGCTTTATAGATAGCATCAATACTATTGATAAGCTTATCAAGACATATCTTGATATTCCCAAACCGAGCCAATTGCCTATATTAGAAAAAATTATAGGAACAACTGAGAGAAAACTGTTTTATAAAAATTGTGCAGGAATAATGGACTATAAAGAACAAAATATTATACCTGATACGAGTACAAGTATGATGGATAATATTGAAGTAGTTGCTGATGTTAAAAAGGCAATATCGAATGGTGAAAATACGGAAATTGTATTTAATTATAATGAAGATACTCTTAGAAAATACGAAATAATGGTAAAAAAATCAACATTTGTAACATTAGACGATACAAGACAATTAGAATTATCCGAAGGACCTTACACGATCATTAAAAATACAGCATATAAAAAGGGATTTATAATGATAAAAAAACAAGATGCAAAATCGACAGTAACTAATATTATACATTCAAATTCGTTAAATCAGATAAAAATCTCATATATTATTAGTGCGAAAGAAGAGTATTTAAATAAAATTACTGATAATAAAGATATTAATTTAGATTCTCGTGCTATTATTAAAAGTACAGTGGTAGATAATAGCATTATGTTAAATATAGGTAGTAAAGCCAGTAATTATAAAAAAATCAATATCTATTTATCCTATTTAACATCATCAGTAGATATTTTAAATGTTATTCAGAATATTAAAATTGAATATTCTGTACAAGGGTCTAATAAGAGACAATTATTGAACCGTGATGCTAATTATACGATCTTTAATATTATCACAGATAGCAGCGTATCGTTTCAAAAAACGACATCATTTGATATAGTATTTAAATCAATTATAAATATGGATAAAATTTATATGTTTTTACCTAAGAACAAATTCTATTTTTTAAATACCGGTAGCTTTCCTCAAGTAATTGATGGTGGTTATTCTAAATATTTATCGGATAAAGTAAATGAAATTGAATTAAAGAATGATATCGCTAAGTTATTTGAAATAGATAAGACTATGAAAAATTTAAATGATTTAAAGACGAATAGAATCTATGCTATTACGAATGAAAATTATAAAATGGAAGTTAAAAATAATTCAGACAGTAACAATAGTATAGCTCTATTACAAGATGTCTATAATAAGGTATTGGATTACGATACAAAAAATAAGAAGGTAACTAATGTATTTAAGAAGACCGATATTGTAAAAGTTTTTGGAGATAAATCGGGAGAATCTATATCAGATATTAAATCCAAGTACATATCTTACGAATCTCCTAACCCTCGCATAGCTTTATCTGTTGATGAAAAATATAATATCGATAAGGTATCTGATAATTATATTTATTTTACGATCAATTAATTTTATATGTATATAATAGTATGCCAACAACCATTCGATTTTTAGGTCCAGATTCAGTAAAAGTAGTTTCAAAAGAACAGATATCTACAAATGTAAAAAAAACTAAAATGAAAGATGAAAAAAAAACTATAACGAGACCAAAGAAAGCCAATCCCAAAAATGATGCCAATCCCAAAAATGATGCTAAAGTTAAAATAAAAAAATAGAACAGCAACGAGTAATATATTACTTATCAGAATATTGCATTTGAGCTATTATTATCTTGGCTGCCAATAAATCGAGTCCTTTTTCGAAACCTTTACTTTTTTCACTCATAGAAAGGTTTATATACATAAGGCCTCCGAGATAAGCTCCTACGGCCCCTATCCATTCCTTGGTATTTAAGCATTCTGGCTCCATGATAACAGGAATAATAAATCGAGAAGTTTTGCGACGTACGGCATAATCAAATTCAATCTTACAGTTATCATTTGGGCCATTGAAACCCTGCCCCGATACTTTTTTTATATATTCGCGAGTAATACATGCTATTACAACGGAAGAATTATCTATCCCTTTAGTCATTTGGCTTACAATATCTTCCATCAATATCATTTGGTTTTTATCTAACCAACATTTAATACCTCTTTTATGTAGACCTTCGGCGATAGCAATTACTCTTTTATGATTATCACGACCTATAGAATCTTTAGCCCATGTATGTGATATAAAAGCATCATATTCATATTTATTTTTTACGACTTTAGAGGAATTAGCCATGTTAACTACAGTAGCTATATTAGTCGCTTTAGCTACATTAGCCGCTTTTTTTCCTCCAAATTGTCTATTAATTTTTAGAGATTTACAAAATCTTATAATTACACGATTCAAGAATATTCTAAAATGAGTATTTACTAATTTGAAGAACTCCTTATTTGTATTTTTATTACATTTGTTATTGATAAAAGGCGAATATCGTGCGCGTTTCACAGGTACTAAAGGTACCTTTAGTTGCGAACACAAAGCATATGCTTCGTCGTTCATGATATTAATGAGTTTTTTTTCATGAGAATTCAAATGCTTACCTTCTAATATATTTTGAATTCTAACTTTCCTAAATAATTTTTTAGACATCGAATCATATGAGGGAACCTCAGATCTATTAGTATTATCGGTATCTCTTATTTTGTATATTCTTTTTATATTGTATAATAATAAAAATTTCAATACATTACGATAAGATTCTATACCAACTCCACATCTTTTTTTAACAATATCTATGATATCTGTGTTATTATCAAACAGTGCAGAAAAATACACTTGGTTATTACGAGTATCTTTAGTATCTTTAGTATATTTAGTATCTTCGTCTAAATCTCTTAATGCTTTCTTAGCCTTCGACTGTATTAATATAGTGAAAGGTATCTTTTGTCTTTCTGTAGATTTATATTTTTTCCACGAAGTAACATAATATTGAGGCAATATGTTAATCAATTCTGTATTGTCTACTTTATTATACCCATCTTTCATTTTACGATTTATCTTTCCTAATAATATGCTATATAATTTATTATATTAATTATCTTTTATTGAGATGATCGTGGAATCTTCTGTATATAAAAAATAGGCTCTATTATATATTGTATACGTTTGCAACGTCGCATACTTCGTAAACTCCTTTAACATCGCATAATTCGATAACTAATTATGAATAGTACTGTGGATATTGAGAATATTGTTAATATCACAAAGCATTCTAATAATTATAAAAATACTATATATACAGATGAAGAGTATAATATAGTTTCAAATGAGCTTATCAGTAATATAGAGTCTCTTCGTACAAACGAAGATGTTATAAAATTTCAAAAAAATATTCAAAGAAAATATAAAATATCTTTATCAAAAGCTAATCTCATATATTTTTATAAATCTTTAAATTTAGATAATAATAATTTGAAAAACCTAATTACTAAGAAAAAATCTAAATCTAATTCAGGTGTCGTAGTGATCACTATATTGACTTCTGGTTCTCCAGAATATATCGATGATAACGGAGATAAGGTCGTTGGTAAATTTAGTTGTAAACATAATTGCGCGTATTGTCCGAATGAAAAAGGCCACGAAGGGAATAATTGGGTAGAGCAACCACGGTCTTATTTATATAGCGAGCCAGCAGTTATGAGAGCTAACGAGAATAACTTTGATCCTATATTACAGTTTAATTCGCGTGTTGATACTTTGATTAAAATGGGCCATATCGTAGATAAGCTCGAAATAATTGTTTTGGGAGGCACATGGTCTAACTATCATAAAAATTATAAGGACCAGTTTATTAAAGAAATGTATTATGCTGCAAATACCTACTATGATAAAAGAGATATATTATCACTCGAAGAAGAGCTGGAATTGAATGAAAATGCAAAGATACATATCATTGGATTGACTTTGGAAACACGTCCTGATACTATTACTTTAAATGAAATTAAGGAGTTTCGCAGATATAACTGTACAAGAGTACAATTGGGTGTCCAACATACGGATAATGAAGTATTGAAGCGGATAAAGAGAGGCCACTCTATAGAAAAGGTATACTATGCTATAAAATTATTGAAAGACAATGGGTATAAGGTAGATATTCATTTGATGCCTAATTTGCCAGGTTCTTCTTATGAATTAGACAAAGAAATGTTAGATAAATCATTGTATGACGAAAGATTGCAAGTAGACCAATACAAGATATATCCGACTGCAATCGTGCCTTGGACCCAAATAAAGGTATGGTATGAAGAAGGGACGTATATTCCTTATGATGATTACTTGCTTTTTGATTTAATAAAAGAGTTTAAAAAGAAGGTTCAAAAGTGGAAAAGATTAAATCGGATTATTAGGGATATTCCATCTACGTATATTAGCGGCGGCTATAAGGACAAATATGTAAATATGCGCCAATTATTACAAGATGATATGAAAAAAAATAAGTGGTGTTGTAACTGCATTAGATGTCGCGAGGTCAAAGATAATTCAATAGATATCAACGATATTCGTTTAGATATAGAAAAATATAGAGGTAGTTCGGGAGATGAATATTTTATATCTTTAGAAACTAATAAATATCTAATAGGCTTTATTAGATTGCGATTGAATAGCGAGGATGATAGCAGTACATTGGAACAGCTACCTGTGCTAAAAAATGCGGCACTAATTCGCGAATTACATATATATTCTAATATCAGTGATGTAGGTAACAATATAGAGAATTCTTATCAACATAGAGGATATGGTAAACGATTGCTTGAAACTGCTGAAAATATTTCTAAATCTCATGGATACAACAAAATAGCCGTAATTAGCGGTACGGGTGTTAGAAATTATTATAGAAAGAATGGATACGAACTTATAGATACCTATATGCTCAAAACTATTTAAGTAACTCTTTTAACTCTTTTATACTAACCCATTTTTCAAATATATCAAAACCTTTACCGAGAGATATTAAAAATTTATCCTTAATAACATTTTTAACCCAATACCTATTCTTTAATTGTAACCCTATATACTGCTTAGGGTCATTTCGGTCCTTTCGGTCCTTTCGGTCCTTTCGGTCCTTTCGGTCCTTTCGGTCCTTTCGGTCCTCCAACTTAATTAAATAATTATATTTACTTTTGTTTGCTAGAATGCCGTGAACTCTTATATTGCCATTAAAATAAAGTAACACTTCACATACAGCGCTTCCACGAGTATCATCACTAATTACTTTCTTTTCCCTTAAATGGTTTACATTGCTATATGAAATGTCTGCGCTAATGGCTATAAGATTTTTATTGCGAATAACAAGAGGACAGTCGCCGTGCGGTTTATGTCCTGTAATAACAGTATATATACCGCTTTTATTCAACTGTTTAATAACCTTACTGTTTATCATAGCACCGTTACCATCTTTTAAATTATCAGAATATACAACAGATGGTTTGCTAATTTTTTTTGAAGTCGCATGTGGTTCTTGCTTCGCTTGTGGTGCTTGAGGTACAGAATAATCTATTATACTATAGGCCTTTCTTTTTTTAGAGATTCCGCCAGATTTAGGATTTTTAATATACTCGCTTAATTCTTTATGAAACCATTCATTGAGTTTATTTACCCATTCATTAATATCTTCGATATTTTTCTTACTTTTGGGAACATATCCTATATTGTTTTCATTTATAGATCCATGGACAAATATGTGTTTGCCGAATATGTGAGCTATTTTTCCATGCCTTAAATATTTTAACATATAGTTATCATTAGAGTTCTTAACATTTTCTGGAATAGGCATAACAGAATTTAAAAAACTTGCTACGACATCTTCATCTCTAATATTACTTATATTCTTTTTTAATATTATAGACAGCTCTTTTCTTCTTCTCTCAAAACAATCATTTTTACATCCCATGGTATGTTTTAATATATATTTTAATCTATTTTTAATATTAAGAGTACTATTGGTCATTTTTAAATAATTTTTTAATGTAACTCGTATATCTTTTTTAACCCAATATGGAAAATTATCATATTTCTTGATAAAGGCTTTTTCGTTACTATAATTTTCAAGTAATTCAGAAGGAAATCGCAATTTATTAGCATCTCTATTACCTATTATAAAAAACACTCTATCTGGATAATCTTCTTTAAATTTTAATAATAAATTTACAAACATTATATCATTATCTCCTTTATCCTGAGTATCTCCTCCGTATACAAAAATACTATTCTTTGTTTTAAATTGTAATCTATCTTTCTTATCATTTGTCCAACCAATTACCTTAGATATCTTAACATATTTTTCAAAATAGCTCATATTACCTTCAACATCCGTAATATAACTACAAACTTTATAATTCTGTTTTATAGAAGAACTCTTTTTATTACCACCTCCAAATTGTCGATCAATAGAATGTGTCTCTGGATCTGAGACTTGAGCTTGTTCTTTTTTTTCTTCTTCGGGTTTATTTGAATTTAATTTATTAGCATAGTCGGATATTGATTTTTGTAATTCTGATATTTCTTTTTGGACATAATTTATTAAAATATCTATATTTTCTAAGCTATTTAAGTAGTTTTTTCTAACTAATTTTAAAAGATGTTTTTTAATTATTAAAATAACTCGGGTCAATATATCATGTATCTTGTAATTTATCTTATCATTTTTATCTTTATTTCTTACACTTTCAATACTCGTGTTAATATCTTTGATTAGCTTTTCTACTTTTAATTTTAGTTCTTTGCTCAATTTATTGTTACCTTTTTTAACATGATTCACAGAATAATATTCATTTGATAAATATTCAGAAATTTCATTAACATAATCAAGATAAAAATTAGTGTTAATATAATTATTTATAGTCGAAGAAGTATCTTCATAATTGCTTTTAATATCAGCAATCTCATACTCAAAAGTATTTAGCAAAACAGATTGCCATTCCGGAAATTCCAAGTTATTTATATAATTTAATATATCTGTATTTAGAATATTTTGGATACTTGTAATATCAAATGATTTTTGATCTTTGTTATCATTTATTTTATTATTTAATATACTTTTCATTTCAGAAAAACTTTTTTTGATAGATTTATATAATTCGTCTGGTATTACTATATCATCTACGCTATATTTTTCAAACATTTTAAAGTCATTATTTATTAACATTTCTTTATCTTCATTTTTTTCTTCTTTATTAATAAATTGTAGCTCTCTTGCTATTCCTTTTAAATTTTCCTGTACATTTGTAAAGTTTGTTTCATTAAATAATTGTATTATATTGATAAAGTACTTTTTAAATATATTTTGATAAAATTCGCGGTTAATCAATGTTAAATATCTTGAAATATTATATTTATTAGAATTATTTTCTATATTAAATCTGTTATTTATACTATTTTTTTTTTTATTAATTTCTTTAATTAAATTATTGCATAAACGTAATAATTTCCCTTGGCGATCAATATATAAAATTTTATATTTTTCAAGATCATTCTTGATATCTTTAACAAAATATTCAAAGTTTAATTTACTTCCGTCAGTCCCACTACCTCCATTTTTTAATACAGTTTGTTGATTCAGTATTTCATCCCCTTTTTTTATATATAATATCGCGAGGTTTTTACTACCCATTATACAATCTAATATATATTAATATAAAATACATTTAGAAAAACAAGATATATTACAATAATTCACTTATTATGTATAATAAAAGCATTGATAGTATTACAATTAAAAAAATTATAGCAAGGATCCCTACAGATAAAACGGGTGTTAAAATAATTGCTATAAAAAGGTTTGTAAGTATCGTTATAATTATTAACAAATATACAGGGAATCCGCCGATATTATTAATTGATTCTTCCGGGATACTCGCATGAGTATTTAATCCTATTATGTTGTTATTTTTTGATAATTCTTGAACAACGGGCATTTTAACACTTCCACCAAGCCCGTTATGTCCGCCAAGAGTATTTTTATCTACTAATAAATTACTTAATATAGAACAACTTTTAGATTCTTCTCTCATTCTCTATATCTCTATTATACTATATTCTTATTTTTTTACTTATCTTAAGACTCTTTGAACTGCTAAAATCAGTCAATGAGCTTAAATATTTCGATTTATATAAATAATATAAGAAATATAGAAACGCGGAAAATAATATCAATATCATAATGATATATATAACCATCCCTACAATTCCAGTAGTTCTGCTAATAATACAATAAGTCGAATTATCATCTATAGGACATCTTGCTACCGTATTTGATCCTGAGTTACTCATTAAAGCTGTAGTTCCGCCGACAACAGCCCCTGTAGACATACTGTTGCTTATAGACTCTGTAGCCATTCCCTTAATTCCCTTAAAATTTTCTAAAAACACATTTACCATAATAATTACTATTTATTCTATTATAATAACATATTATTTTACAATAAATATATAACATAATATTAGAATATATGTCTAATATCATAGATACTTTTGTTATAATATTAACTATAATTATATGCACACTAATTATAATATGGTTTATGGGTAAAAATAAGGAGTTAGATATAAATTATAGTAAATTAATTAATCCCTATAAAAACAATGGACCTAACGGACCTAATGGAGACACTGATAAATGTACTACAATGTGCGATGCTCTCGATCCTGTAAGTGACCCGAGATATAACATGCAACAAATAATAAAACAATCTATATTGCTCGAAGAACATTTAACTAATAAAAATAAAAGATGTAGAGATTGCATTACTAAACATTTTCTACACATCATAGGATTGGCCGAGGAAGCTGAAATGTTAGCTACAAATAATATCAATAAATATCCTTTAATAAATGAATCTGTTATATTATATAATGAGCTATTTAAAATATGGATAAAAAATAAGCATTTAAATAATAATAGCGAAGATTACATACTATATTGTACTGATAAATTGCGAATTCACCGTAAACAACTAATTGTACTATATTTTTTCAACGAAAAATACAACATATATCACGACGACACTTTGAATAACCACGACACTCACAAAATGTAGTGTAATTTACGTAAGGTATTTAATTGTTTTTTTAGTCATAGCTTCATTTAATACCTTTTTTATTACAATTATTGCGCTATTGTGTGCATCTAAGTGATCAGGATGTATTTCAGATCCCATTTCAATATTCGGATAAGAACATGGGAATGTCGTAGCATAAGTATTTACAGTTGAATATAGAGCAACATCTGCGACTATTTGATATTCACAGGAAGAGAAATCATATTTCCCGTTAATATAAAATTTATTGACTAATTTTTCTGCTCCTTTTCGCGATATGATATACATACCAGCACAAGGAAGTAAATAGCGCCATTTGATAAAACTGTAGCTGTTATTAATAAATAATTCCTTGTATAAAGTATCTACCGTATTGCCGTATGAAATACATAGTTGTAATATTTCAAAATCAGATGGGGCATCTTTAATAAGCTCGGTATAATCTATTTTATAGGGAAGTAACATATCATCCTCCATTACTACAAAGTGTTCGTTTTTACTGTTACTCAGCCCTTTTTTGATAGCTTTTATATGGCTCGAGATACAAGCGAACTCATATTCGCAATTTTTGCAACCAGGGTGTTTGCATGTTAACGGCCGTTTGTTCTCGAGAATATCATCGAAATCGTGCGGAGTTATAGCAGAAACTCTGACGTTTTCTATATTTTGTTCTTTAAACTGTTTTTCCATAAATGACTTTCTCGCAGTGCTTTTATCTAAATTAATCCAGTAATGTATCATTATAATATATAAATATTATTTGCAGATAAATCTTATATATTCGATATCTTCGATATATTTTGTTGTGGTATAGTAGTTATATTATTTTTGTTATTATAAGTTAAATGAAGTTGGAACTTAGAAAATTTGATCCTACTAAAATTAAAAGTGATTCAGTTGTTGTATTTATTGGAAAAAGAAATACAGGTAAAAGCTATTGTATGAAAGATATACTTAGTTATAACAGGGATATTCCCGTCGGGGTTGTTGTATCGCCTACAGAAAGAGCTAACGGATATTTTGAAAAATTTATTCCAAAAATGTTAATATATGATGATTTGGAAGAGAAAATAGTGAGTAAGTTTTTATCTCGACAGATTAATATTACAAAGGATAGAAAGAAAGAGCTCGAAAAACATGGTTCTTCTACAATTGATCCTCGAGCATTTTTTATTCTTGATGATTGTATGTATAATAAAGCCATTACAAAGGATAAAAACATAAGATGTATTTTTATGAATGGTCGGCATTATAAAATATTTTTGTTAATAACTATGCAGCATGGTCTCGGATTGCCTCCAGATCTTCGCTCCAATATAGATTACATATTTATATTTAGAAATAACATTGTAAAGGAACGTGAGAAAATTTACAATCATTATGCGGGCATGTTCCCGACATTTGACGTATTTAATCAAGTTATGAATCAATGTACTGAGAATTTTGAATGTCTCGTTATAGATAATAAGATACAATCTAATAATATAAACGATAACGTATATTGGTATAAAGCTCAAGATTGTAATTACAAGATGTGCACTCAAAATTTATGGGAAATGCAGGCATTACAGGACCAGCGCGATATGATGGGTATCAACGATGAAGAAGAAGAAGATGCCGAAGATTTTGACCCAGGCGTCTTTATGAAAAAGAAGAATTCTAAAATAATCAAGGTTAAGAAGAACCAGAAATATTAAATTACATTACCAAGATATTATTCATCATGGTTTTTTATTATTTTTTTATAATAGCCGATGTTTTGCCGTTACCTAAATTTACAAAATCATAATTGATATTTCTGCTTGAAAAAAATTCGTTAGTAGCTTTTCTCTGGCCTTCCCAATGATAATAATCGTCGAATATTATAACACCTCCTGTTACCACATTATCGTACATTTGTTCTAATTCGTACTTACTTGATTCATACCAATCGGTATCTAAACGTAATACTGCTATTTTTTCGGGAATTGTTGTTTTATCTCTAAGAGTTTCCATAACATCACCAACTATATAATGTAATTTTTCTTGAGGATAACCCGTCGAATTTAATCTATTTTGGACTTCATCCAATGGCGTATAACACTATCCATTTACATTCTCTGTAATTACATTGCTTTTCCATGTATCATAAACTTGATCCTTATTCATTTTATATAAAATTGCATCTTTGCAGGTATAATCATTTTCTGAAGGCTTAACTAATCCTCCAAAAGTATCATATAGATATATATCGCGAACTGTATTATTTTTTTGCAATTCATTTATCCATATATATTCAAAGTTACCACTTTCTACCCCGCATTCAACAAAAACTCCTTCTATATTATTTTTCAATACGTATTTAACAGTATCCGCCCCGTCCATGTATATATATCTTATAGAAATATATATTGTAAAAATAATCACGCGACGCTCAAATAATTAATTCTTTTTCTTCATGTATTTAACATAATCGGTAACAGGCACTAATTTTCCCTTGTATTTCATATAATCCTTTTTCGATCCTGATACTTTGTATATACATCTTTCTTTTCCTAATACTACCTTCTTCTTCTCGCATTTTTTTACCTTTTGATTTTTCATACCACCGCCACCTAAAATAGAATCATCAGAATCAGATTCTTCTTCTTCTCGTCTTAAAGATTCTCGTTGTCCTTTTATATGTTCTTTTACATATGTTGTAGTTAAATGTTTTAAAGTGTTTAATTTATTCATATTAAGTTTTGAATCTTTCCATAATTCTCCATCATTTCCATCATAATATATATCAATATCTTTGAGAAATTTTTTAATTCGTTCTTTACCCTCAGAATCATACACAACTACTATTGTAAAAAGTGCCTCATGTAGACCAGACTTTCGAAATTCATTATCATTATTTTCTATTTCTTCAATATAATCTTTAATTTCATTTTCTTGTTTTCTTGCTTCTTGTTTTCTTGCTTCAATCAAATTAACCAAATTATTACGTATATCAAAGATCTGACTGCTCAATTCAGGCAGTAACCCCTTACTTTCAAAAAAACGATTCATTTATATTCTACTACTACTATATATAAATATTTTAAAAAAATTTTAGTTTTTTACTTTTTGCCGTTCCATTGTCTATATGTATCTCTTTAACATCGCGCTCTTTAACATCTTGTTCAAT
>Ga0315908_10000613_pt1 | contig 27849 bp, 17 predicted proteins | sample LakEriMetagenome_12_FD_203520 | JGI IMG/M metagenome (GOLD analysis project Ga0315908, IMG submission 203520) | Freshwater fungal communities from buoy surface, Lake Erie, Ohio, United States - Buoy 4 MA124 | ecosystem: Environmental > Aquatic > Freshwater > Lake > Lake biofilm | place: USA...
AATCCTAATTTCAATTAAGAGTAATATTAGAAGGAGATAAATGAGTAATAAGAAAGAGAAAAATAAGAATAGTTGAAGTAATTTGAATTATTAAAATAATAATAAGAAAAAGAAGAATTATTAAGATAATAACATGAATTAGAATTTATAAGACAAAAATAATATTAATAAGAATTGGAGAAATAATAGTAAGAATAAGAATTATTAAAAAAATAATAATATGAATATGATTTACTTAAATAATAATAAGAATAATAAATGCATCAAAAATAATAAGAATAATTACGAAAAAATTAAGAATAAGAATCATTAAAATAGTAATAAGAATATGAAATAATAATGCAATAATAAATAAAAGAACAAGAATCAATATAAATTTAATAAAAATAGCAATAATAATAAAGAGAATAAGAAGAAAAATTTAGAAAGTAATAAGATTATGAAGAATAGCTTACAAAATAAAAAGAAAATGAACAAAAAAATTAAAGATAAAAATAAATAAAACAATAAAATGAAGAAGAAAATTTGATTTTTTAGTAGTAATAATAAGTAATAAAATAATAAAAGTTAGAAGAAGAATTATTAAAAAGACAAAAATAATAGGAAGAAATATATCTGAAATATAAATAATAATAATAAGAAGAAGAAGAATAAAACAAATAAATTAATTAAGAATCAAAACAAAATACTGAAATTGATTAAAGTGAAGATTTAACAAATTAAGAAACAAATTAGGAAAAAAGTGAATTAAATAATGAATAAAATAATGAATAAAAAATAGTTTTAAGTGAAGAAGAATATAAATAAGAATAGAGAATAAAAAAGCAAATGTTTTTGAGAGAAGAAATAATAGAAGAAGGCTATGATGCTTTAGAATTTTAATAGTTTTTAAATAATGCTAAATTTGAAGGGGATAATATAGAAAATTGGAATTTTGAAGAATTAAAAGAAATAGTAAGAGAGTTTTAACAGAAAAAATATTATGAAGAGAAAATTGGTTCAATAGATATTGTAATGCAGAATATTTAGAGATATACAAGAGATGTATAAGAGTTTGATTAATATAATGAATCTAATTTATTGCAAAGTTAAATAGATTATAATGAATAATAAAACATTAATCAGAAATTATTGGATTAACTCACTAGTGAAAATAATAATAATAATAATAATAATAATAATAATAATAATAATAATAATAATAATAATAATAATAATAATAATAATAATAATAATAATAATAATAATAATTAGGTATAATAAAATATTGAATAGTCAAAGAAAAATTAAGAAACAAAGGAGGTGATTGAATCTGATAAAATAGAGAAAAAGATCGAAGAATCAGTTAATTTGGAAGATATAAATATTATTAAATAAAAGATAGCAGTAAAAAATAAAATTGATGAGGGTTATAATGTTTACAATAAAGAAAAACAAAATAGAGTCAGTGAAAAACCAGTAGATTAAATAACTCAAGTTAAAATAAATATTCTTAATGAAGAATTTTTACAGTAAGTCCCAACTAAAAAATTATAGGATATTGCTTTGATCAATAAAAATAAAGTTTAAATAAAAGTAGGAGAGTAAAATTTTAATCTATTTTATCAATTAATTATTTACATTTTAATTAGTATCTATAAAATAATAATATAATATTATTATTATTATTATATAATATGATAATTTGTTAACATAATAATATGATAATAATTATTTAGATGGCAATAACGAACACGTGGTATATTCAGCTAAAAATATTCAGTTTACAAAATAACAACTGAATTAGATTTAATGGGTAGCAAATAGAAACATGAAGTATTTAGGAGTTATGAAGATTTTTAATTATTATTATAAACATTGGGAAAAGTATTTCCATCTAAATAAATACCTAATTTATATAAAAGACAAACTAAAAAAAAAGTAAATGACATAACAAGAGAAAGGAGAAGATAATATTTACAAAGACTATTAAATGATTTAATAAATAATAAAGAGTATAGGAATTGTTCATACTTGCTTGGATTTTTGAGCAAATCGAAAGAGTAAGAATTTGAAATGCTAGTGAAAGAGGCCAAGAAATAGAAGTAGATTATGGAAATTGAAGACATGATCACTTCTGAAGGATTTGTCATTAGCAAAGTCACTAAAAATGATCTATAAACTCTCAAAGCATTTAAGAAATATTTTGAATCTACTGAGCCTCACTCTAATAAGTAATATCATAATTATGTCATAAAATATTATAATATTTTAAAATAATAATATCATTTTATAATAATATCATTCTATAATAATACTATAATATAATAAATATATTATAGAATCAAACATTTATCAAAACAACTAATGGCTGATTTAAATAATGTTTCTAATACAATCTTTTAAATAGCTGATACATATAAATCAATTTTTGAAGAAACTGATTATATTAACGAAAATTTTGAATTAAAAGAAGTAAATAAATAATAAAATAATAAAATTAATATTATTGATTATAATATAATATTAATAGTTTAGTAGAATAAATGAAACATATTTAAGAATGAGTAACTTAATGACTGATTGGGGAAATATTTATACTAATTAAATTGAAATTCTTTAAGATAATCTTTACGCTTAAGAAAAATACTTTTCTCATTAATATGAAAGTTATAATCAAATTATAAATGCATTAAACGTTCAAGCAAACGATTTCTCAACTTTTAAATTGAATTTATTACAAAATTAAATGAAAGTAAAATAAAAAAAAACAAAAGACGAAATTAATATTGAATTGGTTTTTCAACAAGGACTTGATGAAAGTATAAAAATAATAAATAAAATAATTTAAAGATGACTTGAAGCCTAAGGATTTAGCAAAATATAAGAATTTGAAATTTAAATATGGATATTATAATAATTCAACTATTTAATAACTTTAATGCTTTATTTTGGATAAAGAATAAACATATTCAGAAACTTTTATTAATTTAGGGAATCAACAGATAGAATCATGTGAATAAGTAATTATAAAATAAAATAAAAATAGATTATTAAACATTGGAAAGGAATGAAAAAATTTTTAGAAGATTTTAAAAAGCCAGTCTAAGACTACAATACTTACAATAACATTATAAAATAATTGAAGAACAAAAAATCAGAGAAAAAGATGTCAATATTTTAAAAGCCGGATTAATAAGAGAACGAGGACGACATTTGAAAGGATTTTAATAAACTTTTTATAATATAATAGTGTATAAATAAAATATAATATTAAAATAATCATGGATATTTCTTGAATTACATGACCATTTTAAAATCTTCAAATGAAAGTTTTCCATCTCCATCAGAATCATAAGTCTTGATAATAGTTTTACATAACTTTTCATCAGGAATTTCTCCTAATAATTTACTTCTATTATAAAGTCCTTCCCAAGTGATTTGTTGTTCACCTTTAGTAAGAAACATTTTAAAAGTGTTTTTGAGTTTCTTTTCTTCCTCTCTTAATAAATCTTTTTAAAACATTTTGATGAAATCCACGAATGTTAATGTTCCACACTTATTTTAATCATCTACTTTACTTCTTAATACTGCATTTGTTTCTTTATCGATTTTGTAGCCAAGGGCATTCATTAATAATGCAAATTCACTTGGTTTTAACATTTCACTTTTGTCTGTATCAAATTTATCAAATAGGAATTTCAGGTTTAATACATCACTTTCACTTAGTCTATCTGTAACGAATAATTTTGCATTAAATTTTAGTTTCTATTATCCTTTTTAATTTATTATTGGGTCGTACATGTTTAATACTGACATTCTTTGTTATTTTGTCATTGCTTATCTATTATTTTCATTTTTATTATTATTATTATTATTATAATTATTATTATCATAATTATTATTTATAGTATTAATATTATTATAGTTTTTATAAATAATTTTATCCTTTTTAATATCGTTATCATTAATATTATCATTATTATTATTATTATAATATTTTTTATTAACATCTTTATTATTATCATTATAATTTCTTTATTTTTTATAATTTACTGATTTAATATTTAAGATTATGATATATCTACAACATATGACTCGTTAGATTAATAACCGTTTGTAATTGTCATCACACTTATATCTCTATCAACAAATTATTCTAAATATTTTCTATTATCATTTGTTATTATTCTTGATTGCTGTCTTAAATTTGGGTTAATTACTGAATCTTTTGGAGTTATTATTTTTCTAGATTAAGATTATTTCAATTGGTTTATTCGACTATTACCCATATAATTGCTAAACTGTTTTTAAGAAAAAGATTCTCTCATCTTATATTTAATATTATTAATTTTATTTAATAAAAATTTAGTTTTATTTTTTATAATTTTACTTTTATTTATTAAAATTTTAATTTTATAAAAATCTTAGTTTATAATATTTATTAAATTATCAATTTTATTGTTTTTTAAAATCATCTTATGTTTCCAAATTTTATAACTCATTTTTCTTCAATTTCTCATTAAGATTTTTCTTTTAATTAAGCGGGAAAAGAATATTAAGAATCAAAGAAATAAAAGTGATAGCAAAGAAAATATAGAATATTTTTTAATAAGATATAATTTTTTTAAGGGATCCAATGAGAAAAGTCTGAGTTAAATTAGCACAGCAGAATGCATAATAAACAATAGTGTAGACAGAAGGACCATAAATAAGTCCAAATATTCTTAAGTATAAAATGATATTTACTCAATGGTTTTGGAAGGGAATAATACAAAATGACCTCCTTCACATCCAATTGACAAAATCACCCAAATGCAATATAATGCTTTGTTTTGACTTATTAAATCTATTGTAATTATTACTGATAATTCCACTATAAGTAAAATGAAGTACATTTTCCTGAATCCATATATGTCAAGCAAATACCCAACTTTTTATTATTATCATTAATTGTTTGTATTTATTATTATATTAAATTATACTTTATTTTTATTATTTTAATTATGAATATTTAATATTATTTACAGAGAAATCTGCTAAATCCATTGGAAACAGAGGCTATGTTTCCAACTACTAATGATAAAAATCTATCATCTTTGATTTTCTAAAATCCGTAATCTTTATAACTACTTGCTAAGAAATATCCATATAATACTGAACAATAAATCATAAAAAATAAGACATAAACTTCTTTAGTTTAAAATACTTTTTTAATAAAGTCCCACTTACTTTAGCTCTAATCATTTTTTAATTGATTATTTAATTATTATTCATTCTTCTTAATTAATAAATTATCTTCCAAATTATTATTATTAATAGCCTAAACTTTTTAAGACTTCAACAGAATAATCTGCATTTAATTATCTTAATTATCGGGATCATTTATTAATTATTGCTCCAACTCCTGTATCTATTATTAAAGTTTGAGATTGTTCTGAACATCTTCAGAAAGACTATCAAGATACCTTAATGATGATCTCCTATGAATAGAAGTTATGAAATTCTTTTTATTTTTGAGGAGTAAGGAGCCAATAAGAGAAAGAATGATGAAATAATAGCTGACTGCCCTTAAAGCGAGAGGGACATTATTGGTGACAGCATCAGAGTATTCATAATAATCACTATGAATAATTGGAGTTTCATTGTTAGGATTGATGATGTAAACTACTAAAAAAGAAATTATTAAAGAAGCACATCCATATGAACCAATTATACAACCTGTTACTAGACCTTTCTTTTCAGGGAAGTAACGAACTGCTATACGTAGAGGAGTCATATACATACATCCATTTAAGATTGCTTACATCACTCTATCTTACATCAATTTTTATATACATTCATTATATTATTTTTATTCCTCATATTCTTATTATTATTATTATTAATATTAAATATATGTGCATTTTATATTTATTACCCATAGAAACCGAAGAATGCCCAATAATCTTTGGTGTAGCTGCTGATAAAGACACTGAGGCAATTAAGAAGGGATAATACAAGAATAGATCTCCTGCTGCCAAATTTTTCACTAATTATAAGTCCAACTCCATTGAAGAGACAGTTCATGCAACTACTAATTGGGAAAATGATGTTGGCTTATGACATCGTCAGATTTGGACTATTATGCTTTCTAAAGTAACTTACAACATAAGTTGAAATTGTACCCCATAAGTAAAATGATCCTAGCATCAAATGAATACTCATCCCACCCATTACTGCTAACTTTCCTCGTCTTTATTCGTTCATCTTATCTATATTTATGCTTAATATTTATTTTTATATTCTAAATATTTATACCTTATTTATTATTATATTTATTTTATCATTATTCTCTTTATATTTATCTTTGTCATTGAAATTCAATCATTTTTATATTTTTTTGATAATTATAATTATACAAAAAACTATAAGCTACAAATTTGAATCCATAAATTAATTTTTAAGATTATAAAGAAGATTTTTAGATAATCATTTAAATGTGAAATCCAAAATCTAAAATTTTTAGAGTAATATTAAAATTATATGAAAATTTAATTTTTAAATGTAAAATATGAAAATTTAATTAAAGAAATTATTATATTAATTTTTTATATAATGTATATGAAAAATTGATAAATGGTATATTTATATGAGTGTGAATTATAGAAAAACATAAAAATATTAAAATAATTATTGAGATAGTTATAAAATGAAATTTAATTTTTAAAGATATTTTAAATAAAATATAATAAAAGTATCTATAATTACATACCTTTAAAAAAATAAATATTAATTTAAAATATTCAAAAATATAAGATAAAAATTAAACTAAATATAATATAATCATTTTAATTAATATTAAACTTAAATAAAATCGATTATTAATTTTTTTAAAATACAATTTTTTATAAAAATTCAATAAATTATCAAATAAAAATTTAAAGTAAAATGTTTTAAATTAGATGAATTAATTTTATATTTTTAGCAAATAAATTTATAATTATAATAAAATAATATTAATAAATAATAAAAAATAGGGACAAAAATTTTTATTTGCTTATGATAATAAATTAAAATTAAGAAAATGGAATATTGTTACAAATTAACATTTAAAATCAGAAAATATTTATGAAAAATTTAATAATTATTTTATTATTTTAAATATTTATCTTTAAAATAATTTACTTATATAGGGTTTTTTAAGATAATTTAAAATTTTTTATTGTATTTTATAAATTTTAAAAATTTGAATATAAATAATTAAAATATATTATATTTTATATAAATATTGAAAATTAAAAAATTTAAAATTGATATCTAAAATTTTAAATTTCCATAATATACTCTCTATATTAATTTGATATAAATAAAAAATGAATAAATTTTTAAAAATTTAAACTAATTTAATTGTATATATGATAAAAATAATATAAAAAATAAAAGTATTTTTAAGCAAATTAAATTTTTCATCAGTATATTTTATATCTAATTTTACTCAGTCATATTAATTTAATAATTATAATGAATAAATTAATATTAATTTTAATTTAACTTTTATTTTTAAAATATATAACAATAATTTATGAGAAATAATTTATAATTATATAAATCAAATCACATTCGTTATTTATTATTGATTAATTCTTAATTTTAATTTATAAATTATTTTTATAAATATATTTTTATTTAAATTATTTAAATTTAATATTTGTTATAACTCAAATAATTTTTGATAAATATACACTAAAAAATTAAGATTAATTGAAAAGTTAAACTTTAAAATTATTTAAAAATATAATAGAAATTAATTCAATTTAAAATATGTTTTAAAGCTATTAAGAATTACTTAGTGACAATCTTTTAATCTTAAACTAATTTTATATATTTTAATTTATTATTTATATTATTATTATTCTCTTATAAGATATTACTAGAAGTTAATATTATAATTATATGAATTCTTACCCAAAAAAATTAAAGAATATATACATTCAAAGAAAAATATTATAATTATATAAATGAGAATAAAGTTAACTTAAGAAGAAGAAAACGAAATTTTTATTTATAATTAAAATTAATATGATGATGATATCGAAGTATTAAAATAGATAATAGAAAAGAACATTGAATTTGAATAAAAAGGATAAAATAGTGCTAGTCAAATTAAAAAGATATTTAATTTATTAGATGCTTATTTAGAAACTTATATTTATTTATTAAAAGAAAGTTTAGGAGTAATAAGATAAGAAGAGATAAAATAAAATAAAATGATAATAAAAATAATAGAAAAAGAATGTTAATATAATTAATAATATTATGAAGAGAAAATAAAAGAAATTTAAAAAATGTTAAATTAATTACTGACAAACAAAAAAAAGTTAAGGATATATTTTAAATCATAGGATAGATTAATAGAGCTGATGAAATATAGTAGTCATTTAGAGAATTTGTAATTGGCTTTAGATACAGTTTAGTTAACAGTAATGAATGAGTATGAAGAAGTACTACAATTATAAATATAGGAATATTTGAGATTTATGTTGATGAATTTATCATTAGGAGTTAACACAACTTACTCTTTCAAAGATTTATTGCAGATGCAAGATATTCACCAGTATATTATTAATTTTATATTTATAATTAATAATAATATTTATATTTATAATTTATAACAATATAAATATTTAAAATTTATAATATTATTTATATTTAAAATTAATAATAATGTTTATAATTTTTTTTACAATTATTAATAAAAATACTTCAATTAATAAAATAATATTAAGAAATAATAATAATATTAAATGATATTTATTGATAATGTTAATTAATTTTAATAATAAAATTTGAAAAATGTTAAATATTAATTCATAATAGATTTAAATTTGAATATTAAGTTATGATGCCTAACATCTACAATATTCCACTTGATAAGATAAATAATATAACTTAAGATCAAACACTAAAAATATCTCTTATCTCTCTAAACACGTAGTCAATAGATGATGAACTTTGCTGCTATAACCACTACATAACAACACAAAATTTAACAAAAAACACAGAAATAATAACTAACTCAATCCTGTTCGACTCAATCCTATTTAAAGTAAGATTTGTACAGGCATTAAAGAATTATCATCTTAGAGAATAAATTATAATTATTACTTTCAAAGCCATCTCAATTCTTTAGACTATGAATTTCAAATAAGATTAATAGACATTTCAGAATCATTATCATCATGTTATTTAGTAGATTATGAGCCAAGCTTTCAATTTGCTTGAATTATAGACAACTACTGATTTCAAAATTAAATTAGTCTAATAATTTATTAATATTAATTATGAATTTGATATTACAAAGAAAAATACTTAAAAATTGTTCTAAGATTGTGTGAGTATTGAGATAAGAGAAAATAAAATAGATGTGAAAAAATTATAAATATTAGATAAGAACACAGTGGAAGATTAAAGATTCTTGGAAGTGTTATTAGAATTATTAAAAAAGATTCTTAAGAAACAATACATAAATCGAGAGAATATAATTGATATAAACAGAATCCATGAAATAGGAGGTATAATGTAAGTATTGTGTATAATATTAGATGCTCATATATCTAAAGAAGGATATAGTATTTTTAGTATGAGGATATTACAATCAGTAGGAGAAATATTATGGCATATTATTATCAATTAGGAACTTAATAGAGAATTCAATCTGATGGAGAAGATTACAGCCAGATTGGAGAATGATCTAGATTATTTGAATAGCAAATAAAGTATTTATTAATGGAATAATTATTAAAATTAATTGTGTGAATTGAGTGATCTGAGTAGCTTTTATAGTTATATTGCATATTATATCAAGTTAATTGACGGACCATTTTTTAGGAAGATAAGGTCCAATACCACTCCCATTCTATCTAGAAAATTTGTAGATTCTAATGTATTAAAATATTTAACAAAACACTTATAAAATACTATTAATTAAGTAGATAATGAGTATTTATTAATGACATAATAAATATTTATTAATTTTATGATATTAGTTGGAGATATTTGTAGGGAATGTCCCAATTTGATTGATAGGTTAATTGATGAGTAGATAATTGGAGTAATTCTTTAAAGGTTATAGATGAATATTCCAGTTGATTAAGAGTGTATACCTATGGTTGTTTATTTTCTTAATATGATTTGTCTTATTTAGAAGGGCATTGATCTTGAAAATTAGTTTAATATTCTTGATAAATTATTTTAGATACTAACTAATTATGATTATGTTGATATTTTTTATTAGCAGCCTAAAATTACTAAGAAACATTTTCTTTAAAGGTTAGGTGATACTTTTGCTGTAGAACTTAATGAACTTATAATTGGGGTAACTGCACTCAAACCTAAAGTCAAAACTATTCTAATCAATACTCTTGTCTAACTCATTAAAGAAAATACATAATTCCAATCACAATTATTATAATAACAATAATAAAACAATAATTAAAATAATAAGATATAATAACTCATGAAAATGAACCTAAATTTTGTTTATTTCGTTTATAAGTTTTTCATGAATGAACTAATTGTTTTTGACTAGGCAGAATTTGATTAACAATATTTAGAATTAACTAAACTTGCAAAATATCCTTACTAATACTAACAATTCTTATTCCAATAACAAGATAGCATAATAAATTATAATAAAACAATTTACTTAAATTTAGAAAAGATGTTCAAATAAAACGTATATAAAAATATATTAATTGACTTGAATTGTGATATCTAGTAGCTATAAAACCTATTAAAAGATAAGAATAATGATGAAATTCATTAAAATTTATAGAAACTTTAAGAACTTTAAAATAATAAATAATAATGAATAATTGATAATGACCTGAACAGTTTGATGGATATTTTTAGCAAAATAGAATTTGGAGTGTTTTTATTAGTAAAGAGTAAAAAGCAAGCTTTATATAGTATAGAAGAAAATAAATTTAAGAATGTAATTTTCCTTTACATGTTAATGCTAACACAAGAATAAAAATACCTCTAATAATAATTTGACTATAGCTAGGAATAATAAGATTAACCTTCAATTGTTGAAATAAAGAATAAAGTTTCATTAGATGTTAAGTTTAGGTTTCAAGTTTTAGTGTAATAATGTAAGGAGTTAATTTAATAAATAACGGTATATAATTTGGAATAAGAGAAGACTAAGGAGGAAAGGATTAAATAGATATTATAGTTGTTGGTTGATCTCTTGATCAAAATTTAGAATAACGAAAAATGTGAGTTTAGTTAAATTATTAAGGATTTCTATTGGATTGATTAATTTAACGAAATAGTAAAAGTTAAGAATAATTAAATAAATTCATAGTTTATGAATGGATTCATTTAGGAAAAAGCTATAGAATATATGTTAGAATATTGGCATTAATTATTACTCAAATTGTAATAGAAATATAATATGAATTATTAATTGTAATATAAAGAGTTAATTTATGCTTATTAGAAATTACTTTCTATAGTTTTGCTCAATACTTCAGAATAAAAACAAATAAAAAATGTTTCAAATTTCAATAATTCTTTTTATTCTCAACTTAATTCTTTATTTAAATCTATTCAATTCCTTAATAATCTAGACAAAAAATTCATTAATTAATAATTTCCACTTTTAATCAATAACATTTTGATTATCATTAATAAAGCTATTTATCTTGATAATTCTTATTCATCTTTGCATCAAAATCAAAAAGATAAAAAGCCATAAATATAATCTAAATTGAAAATTGATCTAATCAATATGGGTTTCTAAGAATAGATAGTAGATTAAGCTTTACATTAGTTGAAAGGAAAAGATAAAAATATTATTATTGAGTATCTTTTAAATAATTAGCAGGAAATCGAGGAAATTATTCCTTAAATTAGTAAAAATGAAGAAAACTAATCAAAGTCTATTTTTTAATTTGAAAGATTCGGTGAACCAAAATCTGATTTTAGTTAGAACTTAACTGATGAGATGTTTTAATAAAACAAGAATATTTTGATTAATACTAACATGATAAATATGATAATTTCTATAATAAATTTTAAAATTGAAAGTAGTTAAATATAAGTATATTTAGATTTGCTAACATAATCTAAAATAAATTTGGATAAAGTTTTAAGTAAAAATTAATAAGAAAATTATTAATTTTTTCATATGAAAGAGTTATATATTTTGTCCTATTCAATCATACAAATAATTAACAGATCTATTTTAAATAATCATAGTAATAATTAGTTAAATAATGAAATAGAATAAATTTTAAATCCTTTACAATAAAGTATTTAAAATTTTGATATATAATGTTTAATAAGATTATTGGATTTATTGGAAAATATAATATTCAAATTAAATAATTAGTAGTTAAAAGAAATTTTAAATCTTCAGTTGCTAAATAATCTTATTTCTAAGTATGATTTTAAAAAAGAAAAAACCTCAGAAAATAATAATGATCTTGAAGAATATATTTTAAAAATTATTACCCTTTTAAATAAATATGCTAATTTAATTAACTTTTAAAAAAAATAAACTCCTGAAAAATAATAAAAAGAATTAAAAATAATATTAAAACTTTGTTTATAATTATTGTAAAATTGTAATGAAAATTTAAATACATAGGCTATATAGTGTATTATTTAAACTATTCAAAAAATATTCAAACAAAACATAAACTTAAAATTATTTTTTATTAAAAATGGAGGTGTAAGAATAATTCTAAATTTAAAAAAGGAAAATTAAATAATTAATGGAAGATTATGTATTTTATATGATTTAATTTAAACTTTCTTCAAACTATAATAAAATCAGTTTTTCTAAAATTAGTAAATAAAAAATTTAATTATAAAGTAATTTTATAATTAAGCTATTTTATATAATAAACCTATTTTTTAAACTCCTTTACCTTTAAATACAATATATAAATAGTTAAATACTTAATATAATGATTCAGAATTAATAAACACGTAAATTTTAAAATATTGTTAAAAAATAGATTCTCAATAGAAATAAGTATAAAAATAATAAGAATAATAGGAATAATTGCCTTAATAATAATAATAATAATAGTAAGATTAATAATAATAAAACGATTAAATTTAGTAATAATAAGTATAACCTTTAAGAGATTTAGAATAACGTAGAAATGAACATTAAAACAGATTCCAATAAATTTAACAAAGAAATTTGTAACTTTAAGAATAAATAAATTAATAGTTATTGAATTACAATGAAGGAGGTTTGGCCGATAGACTTGGTTTAAGAATACAATAAAATAAATAATAATTATATTTAAAACAAATTGTTGAAAAAGAATCTTTATTTTTTATAAATGAAGATTAAAGAAATGATTAAAAAATTTAAATGGTTAATGAAGATTTAGAAATAGCTTAAAATGAAGTTTACTTAATTTTTACTGATATTTTTGAATAATTAATTTTCTTATTAACTTAAAATGATCTAGAAAATAAAAAAAAAGATAGTATTAAAAAGAATAAAAAAAGCTTTTCTATAGATAATCAAAATCAGAATAATATAAATAATAATGAACAAATTTAAAATGTAGATGAATTAAATGAAATCAAAGATTAAAATGAAAATAATTAAGATTAAATAGATAAAAATAGAATATTTTAGATTGGAGATATTATAAAATTATTAAGACTGATTTTTAAAGAATATAGTTTTATAATTGAATTTGTATTGTAAATAGATATTTACCATATTTTGAAGAAATATAGAAAAAATATACCTTAATAATTAATAAATGTAATTTATTTAAATAATCTGACAAAAAAATTGAGCATAGGTTAATTTATTATTAATATTCTTGGTACTATAGGAGGAGAACAAATCAATAAATTAATTTTTGAAATTAATTCAGAATTTGTTGGAATATAAAATTATGAAAATCTATTTTAAGTAAGAGAAAAAATTAATAAAAATACTGTTGAATTCATTGAAAAAACATTAGATTATATGAATTTAAATAATAATGAAAATAAAGTTTGTAATTATAATTATATTTGTCAAACTAATAATAACAATATATTAAAAATGAACATTTATTTGATGATTATTAATTTGTTGTAAATAAAAGAAATCAGCATAAATTTAATTGAAAATAAAAAAATTCAAGAATATTGTGTAAATATTTTAAACAAATCTGATATTCATATGATGTTATAATAACGATAAGAATTATATTTTGTTGAGTAAATATTAAGCATATTATAATAATATTCAGTATAATATTTGAAGAATAATTTGAAGAATAAATGTATAATAGATGATAATTAGATAATGAATTAATTTATAAAAAAGGAAGTGGAAAAGGAGGAAGAAGAATATGTGCATTTAAATATTGATGGAAGAAGAGAATGGGAAGAAGAAGAAGAAATTAATTAAGGAGAAGAAGAAGAAGAATATGATGAAGAAGAAATGGAAGATTTAATGGAGGAAGAAGATGAAGAAGAAGATGATGAAGATGAAGATGATAATAATTAAATTATTGAATACGATTATGAAGATATAAATTATCATAATTAGTAATAAGAATAATAATAAGATTAATAACAACAATAACAATAATAATAATAACTATAAGTAGATATTAATAATTTAGATGAAATAATAGATGAAAATATTTAAGAACAAGATAATAATAGTTATTCTTCTTCTTCTTCTTCTGCAATAGATGAAGAGAATAATAATTAAGATAATGTAGAATAATATGAATATGAATTAGAAGAAGAATCAGAAGTAAGTGAAAGTGAAGATGAAAATAGCAGTAGCAATAGCAGAAGTGTAATAGATGGATAGATTAGATCTCTAACAATATCTGAGAGTATTTCAGTATTGGAAGAGGAAGATGATGCAGAAGATGTTATGTAATATATGGTTAATAATGATTAAAATAATAATAATAATAATAATAATAATAATGATGATGATGATGATGATGATGATGATAATGATAATTATAATGAAGAATAAAGTTAAAATAATCGTAATCGTATATAAAGTGATCATTATTTAAGGGTTAGTGAAACTTTGAAAACTAAGTTGAAAGCGACTTATGATGTTGCATTTACTGATAAAATTATTAATAAGTTATTTGTCTAATTTAACTAGTTAATTTATTAATTGTATTCTAAATAAAATAATGTATAATTGATAAGTTATTTATAAAATATCAATAAAAAAATTACAGAGGAAAATTAATAGTTCTTTTCTTAAAATAATAATAATTAGTAGGTAAATTAAGTTCATAATATTGGTTTTAGTTTTCCCAATATAAACTTACACTTTTTTAATAACATAAATTTAAATAATAATAATTTATAAAACAGTAATAATTTAAATTAATAAATAAACAATATAAATTAGCATATAGATTTCATTTAAAACATCCAAAATAATTATAATAGAGAAGCAAATTACAATTAATTAAGAGATCTTAACAATTATAATAATAGAAGATAAATAAATGATTAAATTTCTAATTTGTGGTAACTGATAGGTTCAAACGATTAATAAAATGCTGAGATTTAAGAAGTTTAAAATTAATAGATTGGTATTTAAGATAATACTTAATCTTAATTATAACCTATTTAAATACAGCCTGATTAATCTGAATCTTAAATATAAAGATAATTATAAGTATAATAATAAAGAATGTATGAAGAATTGTAACAAGATCAAATATTTTAGGAAATCTAATAAATATAATAATAATAATAATAAATCCAAGAATAATAAATATAATTATAAATTCAAGAATAAATATAATAGTAGCCATCAAATATTGCTAATCAAATTTCTTATAATTAGTTATTAGAAGAAAGATCTATATCTTCATAATAATCATAATAAATTTAATCAAATATTAACTAATTATAATAAATGGATATTCAATCTTAACCTTAATCTATTTAAAATTAATATTTAGACTAGTAAAATAACTAAATGTAAATTGAAGATAATTATTTATTTGAACAAATTCATTTTTAAAATAATAATAATAATAATAATAATAATAATAATAATAATAATAATAATAATAATAATAATAATAATAATAATAATAATAATAATAATAATAATAATAGTAGATATTAAGTAAATGATTAATAATAATAATTGAATATATAAAGTTAATAAGAAATTATAATTGCTGAATAATAAGCTCAGTAGTCATAAAACTAATTTAATTTTTAAGAATTCGGATTACCTTAAAATTTCTTACAAATAAATAATATTGATCCTTTATTTTTTAATGTTTTATCAGATGATTTAAAACTAGAAATAATTTTTTAATATTTACCTAAAGAATAAGAATAAAGGAATTAGTAACAATAATAAGAAGAGTAGTAAAATGAATAAGAGTAATAATAAGATTAATAATAGATATAATAAGAATAATAAGAAGAAGAATTAAACATGATAAATGAAAACAACAATAGAAACAATAACATAAATAATTAATTTGAAATAGACCAAGATTTCTTGGATGCTTTACCAGAAGACCTGCGTTAAGAAGTTCTATAATAACAAAGAAGAGAAATTTAATAATATTAATAATAATAACAACAGAGAGAATAACCACAATAATAAATGGAATAAGGTTAAGAAATAGATAATTTAACGTTTTTGAATAGTTTGACTATGGATTTAAGAGAAGAGGTATTGGTAAATGCTGAACAAACATTTTTGAGTACTTTGCCAGAAGCCGTTCAGTAAGAGGCTTAAAGATTAAGAGATAGAATGAATTAAAGGTTTAGTTATAATCATGGAGAGTTAATGAATATTATAGACGTTATAGGTGGAAGGGTTAATCATTAATTGCACAGGCATTAGAATTAAATACATAGGAAAACTAAGGATATACTATAGATATTGAAGGATAAGGATTAATCTTAAGTTAATAGGTATTTATCATTTATATATTTAAATTTATCTATTTTTAACTTTTATTCTATATATATTATTATTTATTTCTATAGATTATCTATTAACATATTATTTTATCATCATATCATTACATTATTATATTTTATTATAATAATAGACTTTTGATAGTGCAAGACAACATTCTTTATTACTTACTGACTTATTTGTTTTTAGACATAGAACATTTCCTAAAATTTCCATTAGGACTGCTAAAAACTCTTCTTTTAAAGAACCAACACAAAATAATAAACACTTTGCTTTTATTACTAACTTAATTCATTGAATCTTATGAAAGTTATAAAGAAATAAACCAAAATAACTACACAATATTCCCATTCTACTAACTATTCTTAAGCAAATCAATTATAACTGACATTTTCCAAGTGTATTAATAATTATCTTAGAGAATTTTGTTTATTTTGTTTCAAGTAAGCAAGTATAATCATGTCACTCATATTCTCATTTAGAAAAATAATAATTCTTAAAATTTGCTTAATTATTTAAATGCTAATTCTATTCACAATCATCTCTATTGCTTTGAAAGTTTAATCTTACTTTCCATACAGTTTTAATCGAAATCCAATCATGATAATGTACAATTCATTATTAATATTCTTTTTAATATTACTAAAAATCATCAAAATTAATTTTAAAATATTGAAATTCATCAATAATCAATTTAATCAATTTCTAATCTTTTGACTTATTAGTCTGCTTTAATTAATTAATCAAATTAAGAAAAGTTTTCTTATATAATCACTGCATTTTCTTAAAATTCGACTAATCTTCAAAACTTTATAATATAATTTTAATAAATAATTTTAAAAATATCTAATAATCTAAACTAATTAATTTATGATAAAATTCTTTTCTTTTAAAAATACGCTTAAAACAATGAAAATTAATTCATTTAAGATATTTAAAATGATTAAATTTAGTATCAATAATTTAAAGAAGAATTGATGGAAAAGCTAGAAAACAGTATAATTGAAGAATAATAACTTTTTATAATTTTTAATACTATATAAACTCTTTTCAAAAAAAAGTATTAACTAGAATTAAAGTAACAATAAGAGAAAAAGAAAGAGAAGGATAAATAATAATAAGATTAACAAATAGAAAATTAAATATTAGACTAAAATTAATAAATAAAAGATTAAATGTGCAAATAATATTTCCAAACTATTTTGGAAGATAAAAAAATGTTAATTTTATGGATTAATGTTACTCAATATTTAAGTATAATTAAGAAGACTTTCAAAAAGGATATAAATGAAATAAAAAGTATTTATATAAAACTTGGCCCGATTTTACAATGCTATTTCATTTTATATAAAGTAATTTTTGAACAAGAAAATGAAATTAATAATAGCAATTAAAATTCAAGTTAATAAAAATAAAAACAGAACAAAAAGAATAAAAATGTTTAAATAAGTAATATGATAATAATGGAAGAAGAAATAAGTAAAAAGTAAAAAGATTATTAAGATTATAGGTCAGGAGATATAAATTTCGAATAAATGTTTGAATTTTTATGTGAAAACAATTAAGAATTGATAAACTTTTTAGTCTAAAAAAATAAGACCATATTGAATGAAAGTCTCTCAATGGTGGTAGAAAGAATGCCTTAAATAGTGGAGTTCGATAGCAAAAGATAGTGGTTTAGACAAGAATTGAAGAAAATGAGACCAAAATAATATAATTAAAGTAGGAAAATTAAAATCAGGAGAAACGAATTATTTAGAGATTCATTCTAATAAATTAATGTCCTTTCTACTAAGGAGTTGCAGTAGAAATTATAAATACAATTTGTAGGGGAAGAAGGTATCATAATATTATATCTATATAATAATATTAATTTATATAATATAATTAATATGAATTATAAAATATAATTATATTTAATTAATAAAATATATGATAAATAGGAGTGGATGGAGGAGGAGTAAGCCGCGAATGGTATTTAATGCTATCACGAGAAATATTCAATCCAATAAACGCTCTATTTAAACCCTCAGCAAACTCTGTAACCTTTTAACCCAATCCAACTTCATTCGTAAATGAACATCATTTAGTATTCTTCTAATTTGTAGGAAAAATTATAGGAAAAGCATTATTAGATGGTTAGATGCTAGATGCATATTTCACAAGAGCTTTTTACAAACATATTTTATAATAACCTTTGACTATTTATGATATGGAAGATATTGATCCTGATTATTTTAAGTCATTATTGTTTATGATTTAAAATGAAGGTATTGTTGAGAATCTGGATCTTAATTTTACTTATGAGGAAGATTAGTTTGGGTAAATTAAGATATAGGAGCTGATCAAGGATGGCAAAGGGATTATGGTTAATGAGGAGAATAAGATGTAATATGTTTAGTAAATTTGTTATGCTAAGATGGCGAAGGGTATTGAGGATTAAATTAGGCATTTTCTTATTGGATTTCATGAACTTATACCCCCTCATCTTATTAAAATTTTTACACATAAGGATTTAGAGTTAATGATTAGCGGGTTGCCAGAAATAGACTGTATTTTTAATCATTATATTTTTATTTTTATCATTATTATAAGTATTAATATCACTATTATTATAAACTCTTATTATTTCTATTATTTCTTTAATTATAAAAATTATTACTATTAATATATTTTCTTTATTATTACTTTTTTATTTTATAAATATTAAATTATAATACTACGTCTATATTTATTATTATTATATTTATAATTAATTAAATAATTAGTGCAGGATTTAAAAGAAAATACAGAATACCACAACTACAGTAAAGAATCAGCATAAATAATTTGGTTTTGGGAAGTGGTGGATTCATTTGATAGAGAATAAAAAGCAGCATTTATTATGTTTGTGACTGGAACATCTAAAGTTCCTATAGGTGGATTTAAGGAATTAAAAGGAATGCAAGGATTTTAAAAGTTCTAAATTCATAAATCATATGAAAAGGATAAACTACCAACTTCTCATACTTGGTATTCTTAATTAATTTAATTTTAGTTTTAATCAACTTGATTTGCCTATTTATGAAAACAAAGAAACACTTAGGGCCAGGTTAAACTATGCAATTAAAGAAGGAAAGGAAGGATTTGGATTTGTTTGATTTTATTTATAATTTATTATTTATTATTAATTATTAGTTATTCTTTATATATTATTTATTATTCTATTTTAATTATTTTATATTAATTATTATGTGTTTATTTTAATATATATAAATTATATTAATTATCCAAAATGATAAGACTTTTATTATTTTAAAATAATACTATGAGATTATTCAATCAGAAAAGATTCTTAATTAAAGAAAAAAAAAGACATAATCAAAATAATTAAAATGAAAAATAATAATAATAATAATAATAAATAAATAATTAACTTAAAGATGATGAAAATCAAAATTAATAATCTTTAAATAAATGGTAGAAATTTTTTATCTATTAAGATAAACCATAAATAGATATGATAAGATCTTTGAAGGTAGATGTTTATGATAATATAAGTTTAGTCGATTATGTTGGCAAAAATTGTTCTAAATTTAATTTTTAAGAAATCTTGCTCATCCTATCAAAAATGAAAAATAAAGCTTTCAAATAAGGAGTCCATTATGAATTCATTTATAGGACTTTTTTTTTTAATATGGCTGATAACTATGTAAACAAATTAAAATAAAACGATTATTTATTTTATTAATAAATGTAGGAAAATGATTATAGTCATGAATTAATTAGCCTTCTTGATAATATTTATGAATTGATATTTAATAAATATAATTATATTATCAGTTTTTTTATTGTAAATTTGGAAGTTTACTATAAAGAAATGAAATTTAAAGATTAATTGAATTATATTTTAATGTCCATTAATAATTCTACAATAAATTTAAACCATTTATAAATATTTGAAGATTAAATATTCTCTTTTTAAAATAATCCAGAAAAATTAATTAAATAACTTAACATTTTATAATAGAAACGTTTAATTAATGTAATTTAAAAGTATTTTTAAATTTACAAACAAGAAGTTACATATTAAAAAATAAATAAATAGTTTATTGATGTTTTAATAGATTTATATATTGATAATGTTGGTAAAACTAATATTCATAAATTAGAAAATTATAACGGAATGTTTTTAGATGAAATCTGTTGTTAATCTATGAGATATTTAGATTAAGAAAAATATTAATATTATATAAAAATATTATCAGACTTATTGTTAAATCAATTAGATTTTAAATAATATTTTTAAAATACTGATTAGGAAATAAATAACATATAAATTAGTCCAGAATTATTTTAACTTTTTCAATAATATGATGATAATAGAGTATTAAAATTAATTAATTATTCAGATTTTTTCCAAGATACAAAAAAATATCCTGATATTAATTTATTTTCATTTGAGTTATTTGGAGTCCAAAATATTAAACAGCACATTCTAATAAACTAAATAGATAGATTAATTAATTAGTTGTCTTAAAAAACTATATTTAAAAATTATAATAATTAAGGAAAGAAATTTATTATAGAATATGATATTTTATAATTCTTAAATGACATTAATTTTCTTTATAAAGCTAATTTTTTATCTTTAGAAAATTAGTTTTAATAATTATATAATAATAATACGATACAATATTTTGTATAAATTATTGAGACCTTTTTAAATTAAGTTTTATATAATAATGTAAATTAATTAAAATTAGATCATTTAAAATAATATTTTTATATTTAATTATAAAATAAATAAAATTAATATGAAGAAAAATTTAATTTTAGTGTTTAATTTTATGAAAGATTTTAATTTGATTAATCTGTTGTAAAAAATGATTTATAAAAAATAAAAGATTTCATTAATGAATAATTATTACATAATAGTTAAATTTATGAAAATAAAATTTAAGAAAACTTTCTAAAAATCAATAATGTATTATCAACATAAGATCCAGAAATATTTAAATTCTTATATTTCTAATAACAAACTATTGAATTACTATCAAATTATTTATTTTAAAATCTTAATTAAGAAATCGATATTAGTTTAGAAACTTTAGCTATATCTTAATTTAAAATATTTTAAAACTTTTACATTGAATTTTTATAAAAAATGCCTTTATTTCCTAATTTATTTGTATCTTTATATAAAATTCATTTGAATTCTAAAAAATAAAATAAATAAATTTTATAAAATAATTTAGTTTAAGAAATTGATAATAGAAAAAAATTTTATGATGATATATTTAGGTAAATAAATGATGCTGAATCTCTTATTTAGTTTATAGAAGAATATTGTATAAAAAATAAAATAGATAAAATAAATTTATAAAAAATATTAACATAATAAAATTATTACAACTATTGCAATGTATTAAATTAAACTTATTAAGTATAAGAAAATAATAATTACTTAAATTAGATATAAATGAAAATAAAAGATAATGATAGTAATTTAAATATGATTTTAGAATAGGATTTGATATCAGAATAATTTAACGATATTGAATAAAATAGTAAATAAAACTTAATAAACCATTTATTAGATCAAACATTTGTTTAAACATTATTAAATGAATCAATATTTAAAAAATAAATAGAATAAGTTTTAATAAATGATAAAAACATTAAATTTATTAAAAATTTTATTGATTTTCCTTTTTTTGCAGATTTTATTATAGAATATTAAGATAAGAAACTAGCAATAATAGTAATGGATTAATCAAAACTTGTGGATTCAAGTTAAGTTATAAACATAGGGTATTATTAAGGATGTTACGATTATTTTTAAAATTATTTAGAATTTAATGTAAATAGAGTGTATTATGACGATTATTCTATTGATGAAAATATATTTATTTCCAATATTCTAGATAATAGGAAAAAAAACTAAAAAAAAACCGATTAAAATAAATTTACTATAAGAAATTTAAGCGAATAGTAATTATAAGACGTAAAGAGTTTTTATAATCAATAATAAGAAAATAAGACAAAAGTAAAAAAAATAGGGGGTGAAAAATAAGATTATGATGATACAGCTGAATTAAATAAGTGATAGAATATTTAATAATTAAATAAAAATATTTAGGTTTTTAATAAAATAGATTTGATCACTATTTGTTTTAATCTATAGTGGACTTGGTGAAATCCATCAATGAATATAAAGCCTATAAAATATAAAATAATAAAAGTTACTTTAGTAAAATGATTTAAAGTCCACGAAAGTTACTCCTGACTGCTAGGATTGAAATAAGTAAAACAAGTACTATCTCCATCATTATCTTATAAATGAGTTTTAACAGTTGATTCTAGTTCAAGAAATTATACTGACTTATTCTTCTTTTTCTTTAGCTTATTTTTTAAATTATTACTAATATTTCTTATAGGAAACAAACTTATCTGTTTATTAATAGTGAGCTCATCAAATATTTCCCAAGCAAAACTATATTGGACATCCTTTATTATTTATATTTATACTTATATTTTTATTATATATATGTATTATATATATGTATATTATTATTTTATTTATAATAAAAATTATATTTTATAAATTATATTTAATTGTTTTTTATTTTTATACTGCGACATCATAAGCATAATCGAGACAAGTGCCAGGACATAGATATCCAACCAATTTTCCAGCACATCCATGATCACATCTACAGAAATAATCATTCATTTTATTATTGATTTTTTCTAAATTTTCTTTATTCTTTTATCCTATCTCCATGTCATAAGCATGTGGCACATAGAGTCCATAGGCTCCTGAATGCACAGTTAAAAACAAGTCGAAATGCTCTTTCTTTAGGATTTGGTCACGGAAAGCTGTTGTTTATTTTTCAGAGAAGGCAGAAGTACCTGAATAAGTTTAATCTTATACGTTTTTTTCGTTATGTTGCCAGTTACTATCGTAGTTTCTGTTTAGATCTACTCCTTTTTAATTATAATTAAGGACAATTATAAAAAATTTAATTATTATTTGTTATTTATTATTTTTTATGATATTTTTTTATAATTATTTTTTTATTACCGTTTTCATTTATTCTGTTACATAAGTCTCCTTCATCTACTTTCTTTCTTCCTAAAGGATTTGCATCAAAAACCAAATAAAGGACGTAATCATTCAACATTTTTAAAGTTTATTAGTTTTTATTTTTAATTCCATTACAAATATTTTAAACAAAATTTAAAGCTAATTCACTTGATATTATTTCTCTTGGGTGTTCTCCAAATAAATAATACGCTTTCAATTTTTTTTAAATATTTTTTTTATCATCAATTATTAGTAGTTTCAATTTATAATACTCTTCATTCTAATCCAAGTCATCAAGAGTTTTCTTTTTAATTATAAATGTTATAAATATTTAAATTATTTATTTGCATTTATTTTTTAAATTAAAAATTATAAATTTTTTACCAATTCAAATATTTCTTTGCAATCATTATCCTTCAATATATTATTAATATTTTAGTGGATGCTCTAATTAATTTAATTTAATTATTAATACTTTTTAATCATTATATAGTTCTTTAAAAACTTTCATTTATTATTAATAATCTAGTTTACTTGTTAAATTAAGTGTAATATTGAAAATAAAAAAATAAATTAAAAATAATGTAATCTTCATTAATATCAAGTTGATATTTATATAAAAATTTTATGCTTTTTTGAATATTATAAAATAATAAATATCTTTAAAGAATATTAATAAAATAAAATGCAAAATAATTATAATTATGATATCTAAATTTTCATAGAAGAGTTAAGTTACTCTTTAGTCTTGAAATAATAATTTGAAAATATTTATTTATAAATAAGCAAAAACTAATAAACAATATAAAAAAACTAAATCAAAGCAAATAATCTTCCTTTATGATTAGAATTTAATAACTATAAGTTAAATGATATTATCAAACTTTAAATGATGGATTAAGAATATCAATGTTTTTGTTAACTAGATATTTCTGTTTATGAAATTTAATAATTATATATTCAAAATAGTAAAAATAATGGATTTATTTAATAATGGTAATATTATATTTTAAATATTAATAATTTAATTCAATTATTTTTTAAGGATCAAAATAAAAGCTCTAGATGCAAATAAATAAATAGATGATAAGTTAAAACTAAGTATTAAATTTGAAAAAGTTTTGATAACTTAAGAATAATAAAGTTAGAAAAATAATTAATAATAAAATTAAATCATTTAAAATAATAATGATTAAATAAGTTTAGACTAATTAAAAAATAAAATTTATAATTTGAATTAAGAAAATTATACAAAGGACTAAATATTAATTTTTAAAAAAGAATTAAATGAATTATTTGATTTAAATTTGGATATATAATAAAATTAAGGTGACTTATCAATTTAAAAAACTCAAATAAATAAATTTTAAGATAAAATATAAAAATTAAATAATTAAATTGAAAAAATTAAAACTCAAAATTAGTATATTGATCTAAATTAAAAAATTAACAATAATAATTAATAAAATTAAAAAAAATAATATAATAATTCAAAAGAAAATAGTAATTTTAATGACAGCTTATTATCTCAATAATAATTTTAATAATATTTACAATAATAATAATTGTTAATGTAATAATAATAAATGTAGTAATAACAATTATAATAATAATAAATTTTAATTTATTAATAATAATAATAAAATAATTAGTATCTATAAAGATTTAATTAAATTAACTAATCATAAGATAAAATAATGTAAAATTAAATATCTAATAATTAATAAAGCCCTGAAAATAAAATAAATTAATAAGATATTAATCAGTTTGAAGTAGATAAAAAAATTGAATAGTATAAAAAGGAAAGAGAAATTCATAAAAATATAAATGAGTTTAAATTATTAAGAGAAATTCATAATAATAATAAGAAAGAATTAAGTTTAAATAAAACAAATTAATCATAAGATAAAAAAAGCAGTCATTATAATTAATAATTTCAAATAAATAATTAAGATAAATAAATGTTAAGTAGTCATCATTTTTCGTTTTCACCAAAAGCAACTTTATAAAACTAATTTTATTAAAAGAGTAATGAATCTTTAAAAATATCAAATAAAAGTAATTCATCTAAAAGCTAAACATCTTAAAATAATTAATTTAAGCTGTACAAAAACTTAGAAAATTAAAATAAAAAAAGTGGTTCGAGTTAAAATTTAGATAAAAGTAAAGATTATTCTAAGGATAAAATTTATAAAAAAGATTTAAAATATATTTAAAAATCATTAAAAGATGTTTTAAAAACAAAGAAAAATTTTAAAGATTTAATAAATAATTAAGAATATTAAATATCAAGTAAAGAAGGAAAAGCAATAATAGATTAAGTAAATCAAATTCTTTAAATAAAATAAAAAACAAATAATTTCCCTATTCAAAAGAATAATTTATAGATAGATTTAGATAAAAGTCCTAAAAATAATTTAAAGTAAAGTTTTAATTAATAAAACCATTCACCTAGAAAATATGAAATTAATCAAGATTTAAAAAAAAATGTAAAGATTTTAAAATAAATTGCTAACGAGACATAATAAAAAATAAATTTTAAATTATAAAATTAATAACTTTTAATAATAAAAGGAGGTGGAGTTATGACTTTTAATTAGTTTATCGAGAAATATAATAGAAAAAATGAGAGATTTATTGAGCATAAAAATAAATTAAATTCATCTATAAGTCTGTCTCCAATTTCTAAAAAAAATCAAAATTTGCAAGATATTAATATGAAAATTCAATAAAAAAACTAATAAAATAGCAGAATATTATCAATAAGTCCTAATAATAAAAACAAACAAGTATTTAAGATTTGAGATTTATCGATAATAATATTAAATATATATCAACCTTTTCCAGCAATTGTCTAATAAAAATGATAAATTTTATTTTGCAATTCATAAACTGCCACTTCCGCTTGACAAACTTCACATTCCACTTAAAAGTAAATATCGATTTCTTTAGGAATATCTGATTCATCTTCAATTGGTTTTACTAATTTGAAAGAATTTATCTTACAATTCCTTACATAGATTGCTCTATACTAATTTTGGTACTTCTCATGTCTATTAAATATTTATATTATTAAACCTTTGACAATCAAAACAGAGTTAGGTAAAGCATTAAGGGCAGCTTAAAACTGTTTCGTTTTCAAATTGCTTTTTCATATTTTCTTTTATAAATGCTTGATCTTTCTCATCAGATAAAGGATCAAAAAATATTTCTTGTTTTAATATTTTTTTTAACTAATCTTATTCAAATTAATCCTATTCATCATCATAGTTTAATTATTTCATTGTTTCCTCTATTTATTAATCTAATTATTTCAAATAATGGTTTTCAAGAGATTCTTCTATTTTTTTTTGTTTTTTAATATTTAAATCTTTTTTTAAATATATATAAATACTTTAAAATTATACAATCTATTTGTCTAACAATAAATAATTTTAATCTAGCGGAATCCAATCATCAATAATTTCTTCCTCCATTATAGCAATATAATAAAAATTTGATATAATAATAAGTATTAAATAATTATTATTAATTGATAATTGATATAAATCTTTTAAAAGAGTTAAATAAAATATGGCAAGAGGACCTAAAAAACATTTGAAAAGAATCGCAGCTCCTAAATCATGGATGTTATCTAAATTAGGAGGAATTTGGGCTACTAGACCTTCATAAGGACCCCATAAATTAAGAGAATCAATTCCTTTATCAATAATATTAAAACACAAATTAAAATATGCTTTGAATGGAAATGAAATAACTATGATATTATAAGATAAATAGGAAAATGTAAAGGTTGATGGAAAAACTAGAAGAGATCATGCTTTCCCTTTAGGTATTATGGATGTATTAT
>Ga0315908_10000616_pt1 | contig 27785 bp, 18 predicted proteins | sample LakEriMetagenome_12_FD_203520 | JGI IMG/M metagenome (GOLD analysis project Ga0315908, IMG submission 203520) | Freshwater fungal communities from buoy surface, Lake Erie, Ohio, United States - Buoy 4 MA124 | ecosystem: Environmental > Aquatic > Freshwater > Lake > Lake biofilm | place: USA...
GGCGGTGGTGTAGCCGCCTAGGGGGCTGTCGGTGGGGTCGGCCTTGGCGGTGATATTGCCGTTGAGGAGGTCGCCGACTTTGATCGCACTGTCGAGCACGCTGGCGTAGGCTTGGCGTTGGAGATTGGAGTTGCTGAGGGCCATGATGTCCTTCATGGCTCTGACACGTGCACCTGCGCCGCTCATCATGGCTCCGCCGCTTAGGGTAACAGCTCCGGTGGTGGCGGCGTGGTATTGGGAGACGAGATTGCCGATTTCGAAAGTGTTGGCTCCGGCAATGGAGACGTTCATGGAGATCTTGCCAGTGGGATTGGCGACGGAATTGTAGATGTCGGCGACTCGACCGCCCCAGCCGGTGGTGGGGGGCACATCGGGGATGGAGGTCTGCCACTGGGTGACCTGATCGCTGTGGGAGAAGAGTTGCGGCGGACGATAGGCGACGAGACCGGAATTATATTGGGCTTTGGTGGTGGGGCGGACGAGGGTCCCGACGTTCTGCACGATGGCGAGCTTCTTTTCGCCAAAGAGAGTTTGGAGTCTCGAACAACTGGGGTGGAAGCCATAGGTGCGGCCCTGGTAGCTGTAGGCGGAATCGGTGCCGAGCGGGCCGGTGCGGAGGGGCAGCAGGGAACTCTGCGGGAGAACGAGGTTCCCACGAGCGGCGGCGTATTCGCCGTAGGTCGTGTTATCGGTGGGGACGATCCAGTTATTGGAATCGTTACCACCACCGAGGAAGACGCAGACGAGGGCTTTGTAGGGGCCGCTGGGATTGGGATTCTGCGCGGCCATGAGGGAATTCATGAGCCGGAAATCGCGAATGGTGCCAGCGCAGGCACCCGCGCTACCGAGCACGGCGGCGCGGCGGAGAAAACTACGACGGGTGAGGATGTTGGGAGAGTTCATGGGGTGAATCAGCGCTGGATGGTGAAGTCTGGGCTGGTGAGGATGAGGTGCAGGATGGCACGGAAGCGATCTCGGCGCTGATCGGCGCCAGGATTGGCATTGCCTTGGTCATAGATGACCTGAGAGGCGTGGGCGTTGGCGAGATTCCCGGCACTTGGGGCAACGGTGCAGTTTACGCCGGTCATCGTGAAGGTGTCTGCGTCCACCACGGTGATAACGCGGGCGGTGGAGTTGCTATTGACTGAGACTGAGAAGGTGCCACCTGCGACGCCACTGATGCAGACGCTTTGTCCAGTGGCGTAGCCGTGCGGGCCGTTGGTGTTCACGGTGCAGGGATTGCCAGTGGTGATGGAGGTGATGGGCTGGCTGACGAAGTTCCGAATGCGGCTCTTCGTTGCGGTGGAGAGCTGATCGGAGGTAAGAAGCATGCTCATGTGATTGATGAGCGTGGCGATATTCTGATTGTGCGTCCAAGGCACGGTGGTCGTCGGGGCGGCACCAAGACCGAGGCTGGCGGTGGCATTGCCCGTGATCCAATGCGAGTAGTCCATGCTAACGGCATTGTTACCAGCAGAAAAGCTGCTGTAGCCATTGGTGGTGCCGGGGTTGAAGACGCCATCGTAGAGAAAATTGGCCTGGCGGACGGTCGTGGTCTCCGCCGTGAGCTGAAACTCGGGGGTGGTGATACCCTGGGAGGCGAGAGAGCCGGGGAATTTGTAGTCAGGCAGGAAGTAGTTGAAGACGGTATCCGCGTTGATGGGGGACTGCTCAAGTGTGCCGTCGGTATTGCCGAGTTGGTAGGTGCTGGAGCGTGAGTTGATAGTGCCGGTGCGATTGAGTGGCTGAGAGAGCAGCGGGAACTGATAGACGCTGTTGTTCCCCTGGCTGGTGTTCCAGCCGCTGATGGCGCTGGAAATGAGGAACGTGTAGGTCTTCAAATCGACCACGGTATCCACGGTGACGATGAGGTCAGCGGGCTGAGGCAAGGTCTGAATGCCGTAAATATTGAGCTGCACCTGATTGCCGACAGCGAGGTGGTGATCCTCTTCCGTGCGCATGGTGACACGGCGGTCATTCGGCGCGGCTAGGCCAGAGGTGGCGATGGTCATGCTGCCCGGCCTAAAGCGTGGGATCATGCAGTTGCCAGTGCGCGCAGTGGCCGAAGTGCCGACGACAGGAATGGTGAAAGCGTTGCCATTGTCTCCATTATTGGCTGTTTCAGAGTGGGTGATGGTATAAACGAGGTCGTCGATTGCCGTGCCACTTGCCGGGCCGCTGGTGAAGTCCATAAAGACCTGATTGCCACTCTGGAGCCAGTGACCGCCCATGGAGACCGTGCACACGGTGGAGTTCGCCGGGATGCTGTAGGTGCCGGTGGCATAGTTCGTTGCCTGAACGGTGAAGGAGTCGGTATCCACGCTGGTGATGCCGTAGGTGCCGGTCCACGGGGCCACACCCGTGGCGGGCGTGAATTCGAGCAGGACGTTGTTTCCATTAGCCAGCTTATGGGCCGTGCCAGCGGGCGTGAGGTCGATGGTGATGGTGCGAGTGCCGGTCTGACTGTAGTTACCCGCGAAAGTGCCAGGGCGGAAGGCACGGCCTGCGGCGGCCACGCGCAGCAAAGGCTCACGTTGCTTGCCAAAGGCGGGTTTGGTGATTTCGCCTGCATTGCGGGCCTCGTAGTCGAGCAGGATGGCCTTAATGACGGCTTGCATGTCACCTCGAACGCCGTCGCCGCGGTTATTGAACTTCTGCACCACGCGGTAGAGGTAATCACGCGAAGGATGGCTGGTGACGAGGCGCTGGATGAGCTGGCGGCAGATGAAGGGGCCGGTGTTCGGGTGGTCAAAGAGCTGCTGGTGCGAGAGCTCGAGTTCCTGACCAGCGAGTTGCTCGTAAGCGGACTGGTTGAAGTGCGTGGTGTTGTGCGTGGCGAGCGGATCGAGCAGCTGGCCGCCGAGTGTGGGTAATCCGGGTAAGACCTCGTTGTTGAGCACGCGTTTGGGGCCCGTGTAGTGGCGGGCGGGCACCTCACGCATGAGGCCCATCCAGTTGGCTGGGGCATTCAGGCTGGTGCGATAGGCCCCCGTGTAGCCATCCGTCCAGCCGGTGAAAACATGAGAAAAGCCGACGATTTCACGCTGGGTATAGGTGTCGATGGGCGTGTCCTTGGAGGTCAGCATCAGGGTGCCGTCCGGCCACATCCGGTAAAGACCCACGGCAAATAACTGCTTGATTTCACGGGCGTAGTTTTCGTTGGGAATACGACCGGTGGCTGGGTCAGGCTTGTCGTTGTTCTTCATGTCGAGGTAGCGGCCCATCGCTGGCGTGAGCGTGGTCGTCTCGAGGATGTCGCGGAAGTTGCCAAAAGAGGCCTCATTGAGCTTATCGTAGAAGAAGGCGATGGCCTCACCGCGATTGTCGAGCGGCCCCTGTCCGGAGATGACGTGGATTTCGCTCATAGCGAAGGCGATGCGCTGGCGGAGCTGGTCAGCGTTGGAAATGGAGTTTCTCCACCAGGCATTGAAGAACAAAGCCTCATCTAGCTGTGAGCCGCCTTGTGCGTCTGCACGGCGGGTGCGGAGGACTTCGGGCAGGGTTTGCGAGGCGATCTGGGTGAATTGGGCGTCGATCCAAGCTTCGTAACGGCTGGCGGGATACTGTCCGGAGCTACTGGAGGGCGTGAGAGCCTTCAGCGCGGCGATGTCGGCGATGTTGGGGCCAAAGCTGGCCTGGATGAGGAAACGAGCCGCGCCCACATCGGTATTGCTGTCATCAGTCCAGGTCGGCGGTGCGGGCGGAGGCGAGAAGGTGCGGGAACCGTTGGCGAGGGTGTAGTTGCCGCGAATTTCGCCGTTGGGGTAGGCTGTGGTGTGCAGGTTAATGTAGGATTTGCCCTGTTTGATGAGCTCGCGGACGTCGGCAGCAGTCAGAGCGCCGACACCGAGGATCGTCCATTTATGCGAACCCGCATAGGGGCCGCTGAGCACGAGGCCGTCACCAGGCGTGACTGGCTCCACACCGTCGAAAATGATGCCGGCGGGGGCATTCAGGAATGGGTCATTATGGACGTGCCAATCGGTGAGCAGGCCGGTGAGGCCGCTGTGGTTAAAGGTCACATATGCGACTGTTTCATCCTCCGAGAGGCGCATGGTGGCCGTGCCGACGCCAGTGGTGATGGCACCGCCCTGGGAAAGCATGGTGGCGATGTAGAGCGTGCCAGGGGTGCTGCCAGGGGCTGGCGGCACGTAATTGGTGATGACATAACCTGGAACGACCTCGCTGGCGGCGGTGGTGGCTTCACCGGGCTTCGACCAGCCGAGCGAGAGGTTGTCGCTGCCGACTCCGGCCTTGTGTAGGATCTCGAAATAGTAGCGTTTGCCCTGTTCGAGGGCCATCCAGGGGGATTTGGCCGTAACGCCGCCGGTGACGGTCGCACGCTTGAAGCTGTTGATCGTCTCGTCGTCGTTGGAGAGCCAGAATTCAGCCGAATCGCTGGCATTGAGCCAGAAGTAGTAATTGCCCGTCGTGGGCGCGGTGATGTAGCCGCGCATGCGGGCACCAAAATCGTCCGCAGCGTCCACAGGGGCTTGGAGGCTGCTCAGATTGCTGGTGCTGCTGGGAGCTGTGCTCAGCGGGATGCTGGAGATGCTGGTGCCAGCTATGCTTGACCACAGTTCACGCACCAGATTCCCGCCAGCGGCTTCGACATGCAGATTCAGCACCGAGTTGCTGGTGCCAGCGGCATTGGTGATGCTGATGAGGATTTGGTAATCTCCCGCTGTCGTCGCCGTGCCGGAAATGAAGCCGTTGAAATAGCTGAGCCCCGCTGGCAGGCCGCTGACAGTGACTGCGCCCCCATTGCTGCCGAGCACGGCATAGCTGAACGGACCGCCAACGAGCGCGGTGGCCGTGGTGTCCGCAAGATGCACCGGAGGTGCTTGCGGAATATTTTCAGGGTAGAGCCTCTCGGTCGGAATGATTTGCTTTGGCTGGCTGGCGCTCTGCCAGTAGAGCTGAGCGCGAGCGTTGCCGGTGCTCTCATAGTAGTCGAGCTGGATGTCGTAGCGAGTGCCGCCGACGACGGGAAGGCGCACATAGCGCTCATTGCCCATGGAGGACCAGTCTTTGAGCGGTTTATTGACGATTTCGAGGTTGATGTTGCCGACGCTGTTCGCGGCATGGCGGCCAGCATAATGCGTCAGGGCCATGGCGGTCGTTTGAGCGGCGGGGACGCTCGTTAAGCCAGGTGCCATGAAGAGCATGGAACCCGTAGTTGTACCGCTGATGCCCGTGGCGTAACTCACCGTGAAGGTCGTGGCGGTGTGCGCCGTGATGGTCTTGTAGGTGTAGATTTCATTGGTCAGCGCATTGCTGGTGGGGTCTAGCACCACCTGCATACCGGTGGTTAGGGTGTTCGCAGGCAGTCCCGCAGTCGCATAATCCACCACGGTCACACCCGTGGCACTGGTGTAAGTGTAGGAGGCGTTTCCAGCCGGAAACACGGAGGCGACGACGATGTCGCGGTTATCTGTCACACTGATGGTGGCCGTTCCTGCGGTCTCCGAGGCGAAGGCATTGATGCCAAAGTCCACCGTGAAGGTGTTCGCAGTCGGATTGGAGAGAATGGTGTAGCGCAAATTTGCCAGTGTGTTGGCCGTGCCGCTGGTGGGATCGAGCTCCACGATTTGGCCGGGGGCATAGCTGCTGGGAAGCACGGTAGGCTGATTGGTGTAGTTCACCGTCGCCACGCCAGTCGCCGCGTCGTAGAGGTAGGTGCAGCCACTGCCAAAGTTGAGATTGCCGCTCGAGGGGTCGATTCGGATCGTCTCGCCAGCCACAAAGCTGCCGGGCTTGATACGGGCGTTCACATAGTTTAACAAAATGGTGCCGGTGGTGCTGTCGTAGTGGTAGTTGCTGCCGTCGTTGTTCGTGCCGGGCAGCGTCTTCAGCGCCTGCACCTGACCATTGAGCTTCAAGGTGCAACCATCATCCGCCTGCACAATGAAGGTGTACTCCTCGGTGAACTGCGGCTGCACCTGCCCACTCCAACGGACGGAGAAGGTATCCGGATTGATCAGCGCCGCATCCGGCGTGCCGGTGCCCCAGATGCCGTTGTTCTGCTCCGTCACTTGATTGAAGGTGCCGACGCGTCCCGGAGAGCCGGAGAAGGTCGTGTTGGGATAGATGAGGTTGTAAACCCCGATGGTAGTGCTGGCGGTGTTGTTCAGCACGAAGCCATTGCCCGTTACATTGCTCGTCGGGTGCAGGAAGGCCGTCAGCGTCGTGCTGGCCTGCGTGGTGACGCCTGTGGCCGTGCTCAGCAGGATCATGCCGGGGCCGATGGCGGAAATCGTGGCATTCGTCGGCAATCCAGGACCCGTGATCGACATGCCAGTCGCTAAGCCATCAATGGAGGGCACCAGCACCGTCTGGCTGCCCGCCGTAGTGGACGCACCTGCGATCGAGACAGGGATGCCACCGAGGCGGCAGGTCAGGTCTGTGCTGAGCTGCGCGGTGACACCCGTGCCGGTGGTGATCGTGATCGAATTGGTGCCAATAGCGGTGATAAATTCATTTGCTGGCAGCCCTGTGCCCGTAATGGACATGCCCACATAGAGACCGGCGACCGAGGAGACACCCACCGTGGCACTACCAGCTGTCGTCGTCGCGCCAGTCAGCGTCACAGTCGTCTGAGGAATAGCCACGGTGAAGGTCGTGGTGCCATTAACCGCTGAGATTGGAAGCGTGCCATTGTGGGTCGAGGTGGCGCCGGGGCGGAAAAGCGGTCCGGAGGAGAATGAGAGGTCCACATTCTGACCGACCGAGCGGCTGTGCCCACCCGTCGGTGTCACCACCAAGTTACCTGCGGTATAGCTCCAGGTCATCGCCTGTGTGTGCGTGAATTGGTTTGCCTGCGGGATGTTGGCGAAGGCTCCACCATCGATATTCCACTGGAGGCGGCAGCGGGCATCGCCGCTCGCATCCACATGCTCCACACGCATTTTATAGCGCTGCGTGGGGCTGCCAGGGATCGCCAAGGCATAGGGTGTGCCCACGGGAGTGATCTTGAAGGTGCCCACGATCTCATTATCCGCTGTGCCATCCTCCGGCGAACCCGTGGCGGCTGTATCCCACCCGTGCTCCACCACCTGCTCCCCAGGTAGATCAAAGGTGCCATTCAAATTGAGGTCGATGAGCACGCGAGCCTTATCATCAGCATCCAGCTGGAAGCGATAGTTCCCCGCCGTTGTCGGAGCCAAATAGGTCTCGAACGTCTCGGAGTAGTTGTCCGGCGAGTTCAGGTGGGAAATCGTCGTAAAGTTCGGCGTGCCGTAGATCCAGTCGTTATTCACCGCTTCCACACGCTCGATCAGGCCAGGATGGATGGGCTGGATGCTGAAATTGCAAGTGCTGGTGCTGGTGGTCGGCAGCCCGGCTCCCGGTGGCAAAGCGATCGTGAAGGTGGCCGCCGTTTTCGCCGTCACTAGGAAGTTCTGGTTGTTGTAAACCGCCGTGCTGAGGTTTCCGCCGTTGAAGGAGAACCTCACCTGCGTGGTGTTCGGTGTCAGCGCCGCCAGCAGCGTCGCCAGCCGTGCGGGGGACACGCCCGTCGGCGTGATGACTGCCGTGCCGGTGAAGTTCGGCGTCGTGCCAGCTCGTGTGTATTGGTAATTCGCCGCATCGCCAAAATTCGCCGCATGCTCGTACGTGCCGTTGGAGTGGTCGTAATAGCGTGCCAGAAGCCCCGTTCCACTGGGAGCCGTGGTGTTGGAGATGATCACCGTGGCCTGCTTTTTGTTTTCGTCGATCACCACCGGCGTTGAATTGCCGATCATGCCGCCGTTGAGCGTCACCGTAACGGCTTCCCCACCCTCCAGCGCGGCGTCGATCGTCGGGTTGATGGCGATGGTCGCGGTCTTCGCTCCTGGGGCAAAATCCACGAAGCCCGACAAGGCCGCGAAATCCGTGCCTGCCGTCGCGTTGCCGCCCAGCGTGTAGTAAATTCGAGCGCCCATCAGGCTGTTGTTGCGCCGCAGCCGGAGCAGGCCCGCCGGACCCCCATCTTCAGAAGCAAAGGCGTTCTCAGCCTCCACCCGGATGACATCCGCAGATTGCAGCGCCTGGTTGATTTCCGCCATGTCCGAAACGCCGTCGCCATTGCTGTCAGCTTGTCCCGGCACGAGTCCCAGCTTACGCTTCGCCCAGTCGGAGACGCCGTCAGGGCTGGTGCTCACATCCGAGGTTTCCAGCTTGTAAAACTTCTTCGTATTCCCTGGCGACTGGATGTAAATCGAAGCCTCGGCCTGATCCGCTGATGGAATATACTCCGTGGTGCCAGGTACCGGGCTTTGCAGCGTCACAGCCCCCCAAACAGGCCCGTTTGGCATGTCCGCGCTGAGCACACGGTATTTTTTCCCCGCCTCGACCTTCGACCTGAATTCCACCGCGTTACCGACGATGGTCATGTTGCCGATCTTAAAACGGTCCGTCGCCACGAACGGATTAGTGCCTGCCACCGCTTCCAGGCTGTTGATCAGCCCGTCGTTGTCCGAATCCGCTCCTGGGGCGATTCCCCAGGCATTGAACTTCTCCTGCCAGATGTCATCCAGGCCGTCAGAGCCGTTGGTTTGACCAAGCGGCACTTGCCCAGCGGGCCATTTGTTTTGATCTGTCGGTGAAGCGCCAGCGGCGTGAAATTGCAGCCCTAAAAACGCCAACAGGAAAGTCAGGATGCTGATACAACGTGCGGACATGATGGTTGGCAGAGTTTAATTCGCGAGTGGGATTGGCAGGACTCCCGACAGCTTAGTTGACTGATAATGAATTAATTACGAAGAGTATGAAAAAGCCGTTCGGCCCGTCAATTCAAATTCTTTTGACAAGATACGGCCCGCGGCAGCAGGAGGACGAATGGGTCTCACGCTTGATTGTGCCAGGAAACTCATATCCTGGTGGGGTTCAGACCAAAGACTGCCATTCTTGTCACATTGTCCTGGTTTTCAGCACGGCCTAAACCCATCTTTCTCCCCGTATGCCTGAATTCGATACTGAAGACCATTTGCTGCCTAGAAGGCATCTTGTCCTCACCCCCTTCGCCACGTTTGCCTGGGGGATGATCGTCCTGACCGCTCTGGCCTTTGGCTGGCTGGCCTACAACGACTTCGACCCCACCGGCCAGAAACGCGAAAACGCGCACTGGATTGAAAAGGCCAACCTGGCGGTGAAGGATCAGCAGTGGGCAGAAGCGGCAGAGGCCCTGCAGAAAGTGCGCGGCGGGAACCGCGACAGTCCCCAGTTTTTACGCCTCGTGGCCGATTACCTGAGGGGCACCCGTTCCAACCCTGCCTTACTGGCCAGAATCATCGCCAGCCTTGAGACCTCAGGAGGGATGCAGCCGGACGATCTCATTTGGATGAGCCGTGATCACCTCAATCTAGGCAGGATCGAGGCCGCGCGCGCGGCCTTGGAGCAGGTGCCCCAAACGCTGCGTTCAAGCTTGGATGCCCTGGAGGCCGAGGTAGCCCTCCTCAAAATGGAAAACAAACCTGAAGCGGCCGCGAGAACCGAAGAGGCTCTTTTCGCCAGTTTTCCAAACGAACCCTCCGTGATCCTTCGCAAATCATGGCGTGACCTAGACGGCACCTTTCCTGAAATGCAGCGGGCCGCCGTGGGGCGACTCTTGGAAATGACCGAACGTGAGGATGGTCATGGCCTGTCCGCTCTGCGCATTCTCACCCAGCGCACCAACCTTACCCTGCTACAGGCCACCCTCTTGCGGCAGCGATTGGAAAAACATCCCCTGGCCAACCTCAACGACCAACTGCTAGCCCTCTCCCTGGTCATGCGCCTGGCTCCGGAACAACGCGCCAATCTGCTCGATGCAGAAACCAGACGGCACCAAAACAAGCCCAAGGACGAACTGATGGCTTTTACCGCTTGGTTAGCCAAAGAAAAAGAGTTCGAGCGGATGCAGCGCCTCTCCGCCGGCACCGCCCTGCTAAATTCCAGCGAATTATTCCTACTCATGGCCCAGGGACTGGCCGAGCAGGAAAAATGGCAGGCGCTCAAAGAGCTGCTAGGAGAAAACCGCCAACTGCCGGTCTCCAAGGCTCGTGCCGCCACTTGGCGCGCCCTGGCCGTCAGAAACCTCAGCCCTGACAGCATTGAAGAAACACGCCTGCACCTGCAAGAAGCCATCACTCAGTCGAAAAGCGAGAAAAACGCTCTGGCGCTGCTCGGTGCGGCCCGCCTGGCCGAGAACTGGGACATGCCAGACCTAGCCCTCCAGACATATGAAATCCTGACCCAGGAAGACTCCGTGCCAAAACTCGACATGCTCGAAAAATGCTGGCAGATGGCGCTCCTCCTGAAAAACTCCGAAGTACTGCTGAGCGTGGCCGGTCAGCAACGCCAACTAAGGCCGGAGAACCCAGGGTTCACCCAGCGCAGCCGTTATTTAAGTCTCCTGCTGGGTGCAGAGATCGAAACCAACCTGAAGCCGCAGACAGAGGAGCCAACGGCCCAGAGGAACGAGACAGATCAAGCGCTGCTGCTGCAAGCCATGGCAGCCTACCGCCTGCAAAACCTCGGTCTTGCCCGCGCCTGCCTTGAAAAAATCCGTGCCGCCGCCAGCCTCACCGCCGGTGAACGTGCCGTCTGTGCCGGCCTTCTCGCCAAAACCCGCGCCAACATCCCCCGCGCCTACGAACTGGCCGAAAAAATTCGTCCCGAGTTACTCCTGATGGAAGAACAAGTTTTCCTGCAAATGGCGCTTTGAGTCGGGCAAACGGTCATCTCAAGCGCCCCTCCATCCGTGAGCGAGTTGGCCCAATCAGCGGAAAACGGGTTAATGCGGCGGAAAAGTTGACATTTCCGCGTAACACATGCAATAAATTGGGGTATTAAAGATAAAGCCTCCTCCATCATTGAATGTTGGACAGAGGTTCAACAATTCGATTAGCCTCATCCCTAAAGCCGGAAAAAGCCATGAAACGCACCCTGATCCTCACCGCACTCATCTGTTATTTTGAAGGAGCGTTGGTAGCCCAAACCACCACGCCCCCCGTTGGCTTCAACACGGTGACTTGCCTCCCCAACTCGGACACCTACTGTTCAGTGCCTTTCGCCCAAACCTGGGATTTTCAGGGATTGATTTCTGGCACCCCCTCGGTTGTCGGCGAACAAGCCACCATCACCCCCCAAGGAACGATTGCCTGGACCACTGACCAGTTTGCCGGGTTGTATTTCGTGAGGATTCTCACAGGCGCCAAAGCCGGCATGTATTTTCAAATTCTCAACAACGCGACCGGAACTCTGACCATCGACCTCGCTGGCGGCAATCTCACAGGAGTTGCAAATGGTGACGGCTTCGCGGTGAGCAAATTCTGGACCCTCGGCACACTCTTCCCGCCCGCGACTCAGACGACCATTGTCGCGTCCACGAGTACATTACTTTCTGGGCGTAGGACACAGCTGCTACTGCCCGACTTGTTCGGAAATGGTATCAATCTCGCACCTTCTAGGATATTTTTTATACATTCGGGAGTGTGGAAAGAAGCAACGACTGGCTTTCCGATTGCTGATAACACAATTCTTTCACCCGACGCGTTTTTTATTGTCCGCCACAACCACGCGACCATCACAGCAGCTACAACCTACACGGCCTCTGGCATTGTTGAACTTAATCCAGTTTCAGCCCCACTAGCCACACATGCAACAGTTCAGCAGGACAATCCTGTGACTACCTCCCGACCCGTTCCAGTCAAACTGCAAGACTTGAAGCTTGTAAATGAAGTAGCAGGAGTTTACCAAGCAGGTGGAGCATTTGTGGCTAGCGCAAGCACTCTACTCTCTCAGCGCCGTGACCAACTGTTGGTTTTTGACAACTCTGCACCAGTGGTCAATAGGGCACCTGCGAAGATTTATTTCTACGTTACATCCACCTCAAACTGGCGCGAAGCCACTACTGGCTTTCCCGTTGCTGATGATATAGAAATCGCCCCTAGTTCGGCCATGCTGATTCGCAAGTATCAAACAGGTACTGGAGCCACCACCGTATGGACTCACACATATTAAAGAGCTCCCCCCCCCCGAACACATTCAAGCTCAATAGCATTTTATCATGAATATCAAGCACGCGGCATTTCTTTTAGTTGGCATTTTTGCGGCTCAAACCACTCAGGCATCCATTACCCTTCAAATGCAGGTGGGGCCACTCAGGAATTCCTTGGGCAATATTATCCCTAACAACACAACCCTAGTTTTGGTTTCAGACACCAACGGTTTTAGCAATTTAAATGATCTTGGTCTCGAATTAAATGGGGTAAACCTGAGCGCAGGAACAACATTTGGATCTGGCTCAAGGATTCTTCAAGTAATTGGGGCGTCGGATTTAAATTCCAATGAATTTGGCTACAGCACCACACTAAGCAATCTGGATCTGGCTGCGAATGGTCTTACGGGAGCTGCTGGTACAGCCGGCACTGACTTGGCTTTACTTTGGTTTCCAGGACTTACTGGATCTGCACCCCAAAATCTCGCTATGGGACAATCTTTTGGGTTTTACCGCTCTGACACCGTTGATGCAGCTTCTTATGGTGGTATTGCGCCGGTTGACGCCATAAGCTTTAATGTTCCTACGGATGGTTTTACTTACCAACTTGCAGCGTATGATACAAATTTAGGTGGCACAATCGCTACAAGTAGCTTTAACGCTGCAGGTGTCGTAGCTGGCGTGCCTGAACCAAGCCGATCCATGCTCGTTCTGATTGGAGCAACTTGCTTGCTAGGACGTCGCAAACGTATCTAAACTCACCCACAACACTTCAGGCCCGCCCGGCTCAATACCGGCGGGCCTTTTTGTTGCCCTGCAGTTCATTCCATCCTCTCCACTTGTCTTGTACATCGGAGAATTCACCATTGCAGAAGCATTCTTATCCAGATACTTTGAGCTAGAGTGAAAAGAACCACTGGCTGAATGATTCCAAGGGTGTTTTTTCACATCTCAACGGTGGTTTGTGTGAACATACCGTCGCTTGAGCACCTGATCTTTATCATGCCTTTTTCATGTGGGTGAACCAACCACTTAATCTTCGCCACAACTTCACCTCCACAGGCTCGGTGTTGTTGGCGGTGCTGTGTCTGGTGGCGGTGCTGTCGTTTTTGATCATCACCGCCCTATCCGTCTCCCAGCAGCATGCCGGGATGCAGGAGGCGCGGCAGGGCATGATGCGGGCGCACCAACTGGCGGAGATGGGCGTGGCCGTGGCCGTCCATCCATCGATCAAGCCAGGCGATCCGCTGCTGCGGCAGCAGATTTCAGGCATCGAGCAGTTTGAGGTGATGCTGAGCACGGAGGAAAGTCGGCTGAACCTGAATGCCTTACTGACGGAGGAGCGCCTGCCACTGCTGGAGCGCATTTTTACCTCCTGGGGCATCACTCCCGGAGACGCACAGGGCATCACGGCCATGCTGATGGACTGGACGGACGCGGATGATCTGAAGCGCCGCCCGGACAGTGCCGAAAAACTGGATTACGAGCAGATGGGCCTGCCACGCCTGCCCCTGAACCGCCCCTTCCAAACCCTGGATGAGGTGGATTTGCTGCCGCGCATGGCGGAGATCCTGCAAGCACGCCCGGACTGGCAGGCGTTTTTCACCCTGCGCGGTAGCGGCCAACTCGATGTGAACATGGCCTCTGCCGAGATGCTGGCCATCGCCACCGGAGCGTCGCTGACCAACGCGGAACTGCTGGTGCAAAAACGCCTCGGCCCGGACGGGCTGCCGCAAACGATGGATGACGTGCTGCTGACGAGCGTGGAGGAGGCGCTGATGCAGCTCGGCCTGGTGGGGCCGCAAGCGGCGGAAATCATCCCTCTACTGACCTTGCAGGGCCAGACGCCGCGCATCGAGAGCATCGGTGCGGCTGGAGGCGCGAGATGCGGCCTCGCGGTCACCGTTCAAAAAAACGGGGCGACAGCGCGCATCCTCGAATGGTCTGAATTTGCCGTGAAAGGAGAATCCCAGCTCTAAACGCCATGGCTTTTCGTCGTACAACCCAGCCTGTGCTTAGTTTTCCTGGCGAGGAATGCCGGGAGGTGTGGACCTGTGGCGAGGATGGCGTGTGGAAGCGTGACGAACACGCGTCAGGCGGCCTGATGGGCATCGAGATGATGGCCTTTGACAGTGCCCCATTCTGGTCCCTGAACCATGAGGAGTCGCCAGATGAGGCTGTGGCGCTGCGCTGGGAGGCCAGTGGCCTCCAGCAGACCGATGGGGCGCGGCTTTGGACGCACTGGGTGGTGGCGAAGCGTGAGAAACAAGCGCTCGTGGGTACTTTGGCGCTGGTGATGGAGCCGGAAAGCCTAGCGGCGGACCGCTTTGAACCCAGCGCCTGCCTGCTGCGGCTGCCAGCGGACGGCATGGCGGTGTGGAAGGAACTGGGGCGCTTGGTGGTGGCGTTCACACGCGCCGAAGCGTTGCTGCATGTGTCCGTGCTCACCGCACGTGAGCTGGATGCTGACGCGGCGTTTGAGATCCGGGATGTTTGCGCGGCGTTGCAAACACACGGCTTCATGCCGCCGTTGGAGGCCGTGCATGTGTGGACGCAGTGCGGCGCTGATTTTGTGCCACAAATGGCCTGCCTGTTTGAGCAGGCCTCGGTCATCAAGGAGCCGCGCCCGGACCCGCAGCCCCCCGCGCATTCCAGCAATCTTCTGCCTGTGCAGGTGGCGGTGAAGAAACTGGCGCATCAGTGCAAGATGCAGCAGATGACGCTGCTGGCAGCCGCCGTGCTGATCTACCTGTGCTTCTTCGGCACGTGGTGGCTGAGCATTGAGTGGCGGGAGGTCGGCCTGGAGAAAGCCCTGGCACAAATCTCCACGCAGCAGCCGGAGATCGAGATCGTGCGGGAGGCCCAGGCCAACTGGGCGGAGATGGAGCCAGCGATTGACCCCGACCTCTATCCGGCGGAGATTTTTCATCAGGTCGTGTTGCTGTTGCCGCCGGAGGGGATCCGCTTGAAGGAGTTTCAAATCGACGGCGGCAAGCTGGTCGTCGCCGGTGAGGCCACCACCGTGAATCACGCTCTCGGCTTCAAGGACAAGCTGGCGGCTTGCGCCCCCTTGCAGCGCTATACCTGGAATTTCCCGGTGCCGCGCATCCGGGACGAGGACAATCGCGCAGAATTTCGCGCTGTGGGCACCCTCAGCGGAGAGGAGGCCCAATGAAACCGAGCGAGCGCAGACTCATCGCCATCCTGTGCGTGCTAGCCGCCATCAGCGGCGGGGCGATCATGTCCCAGATGCTTTTGCGCAAGCAGAACAGCCTAGGACGCAGGCAGCAGACGCTGGAACTCAAGCGCATCGAGGCAGAGGCGATGCTGAGCGAGGCCGCGCTGTGGAAAGCACGGCTCGACTGGCTGAAGGCCAACCAGCCCTCAATGAGCAGTGAAAACCAGGCCAGCCAAGAGTTGCTGGACGAGGTGCTGGCGGCAGCGGCAAAGCAGAAACTCACGGTGCAGAAGAAGCAGTTGCACGAGGCGACCCAGACCTCTTTCTTCAGGGAAGTGGGCGTCACCCTCACGCTCACGGGAGACCTGCCGGATGTGTTTCGCTGGTTGCACGGCCTGCTGGCCCCTGAATCATTCCGCATGGTGTCTTATCTGAAAATCCTCCCAGACGCTCAAGAAGCCTCCAAAGTCACGGTCATCGCGCGTGTGAACCGCCGCCACGCGCCCGCCCTCACCGCTGTGGAAAGCACCACCAAGGAGGAAGCAGGCTCATGACACGTTTGACCGCCACCGTTTGCTTTTGCCTGCTGGCCCTTGGGGCGGCTTTGGCGCAGCTGGACGCTGCAGTCTTCACGCCGCCACAGGCTTATCCGGTGGATCGTTACGAGGCAGGCTGGGGCAGAAATCCCTTCACACTCAAAACCGCACCGGTGATCGTGGAAAACGCCTCCTTCGCCATAGATCTGGCCATCGCCGGCATCTCGGGAGATACGGCCAATCCCACGGTCACCGTGGTCAATATCAAGACCCACGAACGTTTCCGGCTTAAGCTGGGGCAGCCGGGTGTTAACGGCATGCTGCTGAAGCAAGTGAAGCGTGCGGAAAGCCGCAAGGACTCCGTCGTAGAGATCACTTTGGGCTCTGAAACCTCCAAGCTGCAATACGACAACAGCTACCTGAAGCAGGTGGCCGCGACCTCAACCGCGAAGGCGGCACCGCCTGGGAACCCCCAAGCGCGTCCGCAACCCATCCAGCCAGGCATGCCGCGCCCGCAGATTCCGGGGCAGCAGCCGCAAAGCGTACGTCTGCCCACGCCTGAACAGAAGCCCGTAGGAGGTGGCTTCAACGCTAGAACTGGGGCGGCCGGAGTTCCCCAGGCGCTTCAGGGCATCGTTCCAGCGCCCGCATTGGCTCAGGGAAACGCTCAAGGTGGCGTCGGCGGCGCACCGGTCCCGACCCTTGCCCCCAACACAGCCGGCGGAATGAACCTTTCCGTCTCCACTGGAACTCCCACCGGAGGCCAGGGCGTTACCAATCCTGCTCAAGCCACTCCAGCCTCCCAAGTCGCCAACGCAGCACCTGTGCCGGTGCGCCGCCGCATGATCACGCCAGTTAACAACCTTCCGCCGGTTCAGCAGTGACCCCCCGCTTCATGAAATTCATCCACCAGCTCAGTCTCATCTGCGCGGCCACCCTCACGCTGGTTTGCGGATTCAGCCAGGCACAGACACCCCAGGTGCCTCCGCGCATTCGGCCCATCGCGTCACCTGTAGGACAGCCACCTTCAGCGGTGCCGCCATCCGCCCTCCTCCCCCCTGCCGCGGACAAAACCACCAATCCGGTCCCACCGCCTTCGGGCAAGTATTACATCGACTACCCCGCCACACCGCTGGCCGAGGTCCTGGAGGATTACTACACTGCCACCAAGCGCCGCGTGCTGCGAGACCGCGGCCTCGAAAGCGCCACCGTCTCCATTGAGGTTCCCGGCGAGTTCACCGCCGAAGAATATCAAAGCATCATCGAAAAGGGCCTGCTCATGCACGGCTATGCTCTGGTTCCTAGCGGTGAAAATTTATACAAGCTCATCGCCGCTGAACAGGGCACCTCCCCCTCATCTCAGGGCGTGCCGGTCATCCTACGTTCAGAAGACCTGCCCACGACCGACCAAGTAGTCTCCCACGTTATCCAGCTCAATTACCTCCAGGCCGAGGAGGCCTCCACCGCGCTCCAGCAGCTCATCCCGCTTCATCCGTATGGTAAAGTGCTCGCCATGGCCAATGCACGAGCGCTGGTAATCACCGAGGCCTCGCAAACGATCCGCGCTTACCTCGATCTCGTGAAGCAGGTGGACGTCTCACCCATGGAAACCATGCAGAAGACCTTCATCCTGCAACGAGCCACCGCGTCCGAAGTCGTCGATCAGCTCTCATCACTCCTCGGGCTCGGCGGTAGTGGAGGAGGTGGCAACACCGCGCGGCCGATGACCGGTGCGCCCCCCATTCCCGGCCAGCCACCGGCCGGCGGAGCGCCTGCTGCAGCATCCGGCACATCTGCGGCCATGGGCGGCGCAGGCGGCGTCAGCCCGGAAGCCTCCAAGCCCATCCTCCAGGCCATCGAGCGCAACAACGCCATCCTCGTCATCGCGCGGCCGACGGACATGCAGCGCATTGAAAGCCTCATCACCGAGCTCGACGCCGAGTCCACCAACCGGCGCTACTTCTCCCGCCGCCTAAACTACCTCGACCTCACCGTCTTCCTCAAAATCGCCGAGCAGGCCCTGCAAAGAAACTCCAAGACCAATGGCGGCCAGAACAATCTGGCGTCGCAGGCAAACACTCCCAGTGGCTCCCCCCCGACCAACAACGGTTTCAATAACAACTCCTCCTTCGGCTCCAATTCCGGCCTCAACTCAGGGCTCGGCGGCGGCCTGGGCGGTGGCGGCCTTGGTTCAAGCGGAGGCGGCATGAGTTCAGGCGCAGCCCCTCAGTTGGATGTCACCAAGAAGCCCCTCAGCGTACTCATCGCCAGCACCCTCGTCATCGCTGACCCCGCCAGCTCAAAATTCTTCGCCAGCGGCCCGCCGGATCAGATTCGGGCGCTGGAGGAACTGGCAGACGAGCTCGACGTGCGCCCGCGCCAGATCCACCTCTCTGCCATCATCGGCGAGTTCACCCTCGGGGATGACTTCAACTTCGGACTCGATTGGATTCAAACTCTCCGAAAAGTCGGGGAGGAGGATCTCGTCGGCGGAGTGCTCAACACGCAGGGCACCGCCTTTGCCAACCCTGCCAACCTCCAGGACATCGCCGGGTTCCTCGCCGCAGGCGGTCCCTCCGCGCTTTCCGGCCTCACCGCCTACGGTCAGATCGGCAAGAATCTCAACGTCTTCCTGCAAACCCTGGAGAGCACCCGCCGCTTCCATGTGCTGCAAAAGCCCACCGTCACCACCCTCAACCACCAGCCCGCCACGATTTACATTGGCCAGCAAATCGCCATCGCTGGCCAGACCTTCACCAACGGTGCCACCGGCAACAACGGCCTCGGCTTCACTTCCACCACCCAATACATCCCCGTCCGCCTCCAGCTCGACATCACGCCGCACATCTACAACGACAACGAAGTCATGCTCGAGTTCAAGCAGCAGAACAACGACATCAGCGGCTTCAACACCATCGGCGGCAACCGAGTGCCCAACATCTCCGAGCAGGGCATGCAGAATAGCCTCATCGTGCCTGATCGCGCCACCGCCATGCTCGGCGGCCTCATCACTGAGCGCGACACCAAGAACAAAAACGGTCTCCCCTTCCTCATCCGCATCCCCGTCATCAAGCACCTCTTTGGCAGCTCCAACACCACCACCGAGCGCCGTGAACTCATGATTTTCGTCCAGCCCCGCATCATGCCGGATGAAGCATCCCAGATGCTCGATCAAGCCAAAATGGGCGACCACATCGCCGGATACCAGGAAACCTTAGAATTTGGAGGCATGCCGGAATCCATCGTGCCCACAGCCCTTCCTGCAGACAACAAACCCAACGACCTCCTGCCACCCGCAAACCCCACGGGAGAGACTCAAAAAACCTTTTTGGGCAAAATAAAATCCTTCTTCAGCAAGGACAAAAGCCAGGCTCAAAACAAACCGGCAACGATGCGCTGATCCCCCCGGCTTCTTCGTCAGCCAGTTTCTCCCTTCAAAGCTCAGACAGCGCCCAGAATCGCCTCGATCATTCGCAAAGCCTCACGGTTTGGCTTCACATCATGCACGCGTACAATGCGGGCGCCATGCTCGCAAGCGTGGGCAGTGAGGGCAATGGTGGGCCAGTAGCGGTCGTCCATGGCGTCGGAATGAAGCACTTTAGCGATCATGGATTTGCGTGAGACGCCGATGAGCAGCGGGCGCAACGTAGCGAGCTGCGGCAGCTCCCGCATGAGGCCAAGATTATGCTCCAAAGTCTTGCCGAAGCCGAAACCAGGGTCGAGCACGACGCGTTCAGGGGCGATGCCTACGTTTTCGAGCAGGCGCAGGCGGTTTTCAAAATAGCCACGCACCTCGCTAACGACATCGTCATAATGAGGGTTCGACTGCATGGTCTGCGGATTGCCGGTCATGTGCATGACAACGAGACCCGCGTTGGATTCAGCAGCGGCGCGCAGCATGGCAGCATCGCCGCGTAAGCCGGTAACGTCATTGATGATGTCCGCCCCAGCATCAAGCGCGGCACGGGCGACCGCGGCCTTCATGGTGTCGATGGAGATGAGCGCCTTGGTTTGCGAGCGTACGGCGCGGATCACGGGCAGCACGCGGCGCAGTTCCTCAGCTTCCTCCACGGGTTCAGCACCAGGGCGGGTGGACTCGCCGCCGATGTCGAGAATGTCCGCCCCTTCAGCGATCAAGGTGAGCGCGTGCTCGACGGCACGGCCATGGTCGTTGAAGCGACCTCCATCCGAAAAACTGTCAGGCGTCACGTTGACGATGCCCATGATGAGGCCGCGATGAGTGAGATCAAGGTCGTGGTTGCCGAATCGCCAGCGGAGCATGTGGCATGGTGGCGCGAATTTGCATCCGTCCAACGAGAAAACTGGAGATGATGAAAGGTCTGTTCTATGGAGGCTCGGTGAAGTCCAACCCCGCCACGTTGCTGCTCGTTCTCCTCGCCTTGGGTGGCGCGGCGGGTGTCTTTTTGTCGGGATCAAAGCCTCCGCCGTCTGCCGTGGTTAAAACCCGGCCTGAAACTGCCCCCCCACCGATGCCGGTTGGCAGTTTGGAGGATTTGCAGAAGCAAATCGTGCTGCTGCAGGGACAGATCGAGTATCTGCAAGGCCAGAACGACGCGCTGAAGGATGAGAACGCCGAACTGCTGCAAAAGCTTGGCACGCTGGGCATGAAGAACACGCCACCGGGGGTGATGAAGGAGGATGACGTGGCCCCGGACTTCGTGGGCATGGGCCTGGAGATGATGAAGATGCGTAAACTGCAGGCACTGCCGCTGGTAACGACCTCGGTGCGCCAGGAGGAGGTGGAAATGGCGATTCTGGCCTGGCTGAAGCGCCTGCAGCCGAATGATGCAGCGAAGAACCTCACACGCGCTTTCGCAGCACTGGGCTGGATTCCTGAAGCGGTCGATCCGCTGCCGCTACGCGCCGCTTTGTTGGCCCGGCTGCTCGGAGGCTGGTATGACACGGAGACAGAGACGATGTTCACGGTCGATCCTGAAACGGCCACCGGCCCAGCAGTGGTCTCGAACGAGCCTCTGGGCATCGCCTTCGGGCAATTGCTGCGCGAATACGGCAGCACGCTGTTTCAGCCCCAGCACGGACCGCTGACGACGGACATGCGGCTCGCGCGTGAAGCGTTGATCTCAGGTGATGCGTCCCTCACGCGCTTCCTGCACTCCCTGCAAAACCCGTCCTCGGCTCCCAAAGACGATCTACCAACCGAAGATCCCGATCATCCGCTGAATCAGGTGCCCATGCCGGTGTTCCTGCGCGAGATGGCGCTCTTCCCGTTCAGCCGCGGCTTCGATTTCGCGCAGACGCTGCACAGCGCGGGAAATTTCCCGCAACTCAATGCCGCCTACAGCCGCCCGCCGGTCAACACGGCGGAAGTGATCGAGCCTGAGGTCTATCTTGATCCCGAACGGCCTGCTCCGGTAGAAATCACCCTGGATGACGTCAAACTCAGCGGTGTGGCACCGTTTCTCGACGACCGCCTCGGCAAATTCGTCTGTGCAACGGCGCTGCGCACCTACAACAACGACGAGGACGCTGGCATGGGCACACGCGGCCTCGTGGCAGATCGTTTGCTGGCTTGGGCGGCGGAAAGCGGCGCGAAACGGGATCACGTAGCGTGGCAGACCTTGTTCATGGACAAAGCCTCCGCAGATGCCTACCACAAAGCGATGCTCAATTCGCTCAAACAGCGCTACAATACGAAGGGCGAGACCGAATTCACAACACAGGGCCGCTGGGTGAGCCTGATGCGAAATCGCGGCGACGCGGGCGTAGTTTTGATGGATGCGGCGAGTGAAGAAGCACGCACCGCGATGAAACTTTTGATGAAGTGATGACAGCCAGACATGTTTTCTACACCGGCCGCGTTCAGGGCGTGGGTTTCCGCTACAGCACGAAACGGATCGCCTCCGGCTTCGATGTGACAGGGTGGGTCAAAAACCTGCCAGACGGACGCGTGGAGCTGTTTGCGCAAGCGTTTGAGGCGGATGAGCTGGAGGCGTTCTTGGACGACATCCAGCAAAGCAGCCTGAGCTCTCACATCAAGGAGCGCGAGGTGAATGCCGCCACCGCAGAGACCAGCTTGCGCGGATTCAGCATCGTGCGTTGATTGGCGCAGCCCAACCACCATGCCCGACACACCTGCTGTATCTGTCCAAAATCTGACCAAGGTCTTCAAAGGCACCTTGGTGAAAGGGGCGTTTCGTGCGGTGCATGATCTGTCGCTCGAAGTGAAAGCGGGCGAGGTTTATGGCCTCATCGGCCCGAATGGCTCGGGCAAATCGACCACGATGAAAGCTGTGCTGGGCCTGCTGAAGCCGACGCAGGGCCACACCAGCATCTTTGGCGTGCCGAGCACGGAAGTGGCCAGCCGCCACAGCGTGGGCTTCCTGCCGGAGAACCCGTATTTCTACAAGCATCTCAACGGACGCGAGACCCTGCATTTTTACGGCAGCCTGTGCGGCATGAGCGGCACGAGGCTGAAAGACCGTGTTGAGGAAATGCTGGCGCTGACCGGTCTGGAAGATGCCGCGTCACGTCGTGTCGGCGGTTATTCCAAAGGCATGCTGCAACGACTTGGACTCGCACAGGCTTTGATCCATGAACCACGCCTGCTCGTGCTGGATGAGCCGACGGCAGGGGTCGATCCGGCAGGTTCGCGAAAAATTCGTGATCTGATCATCGAATTTCGTGCCCGCGGCATCACGGTGCTCGTCACCTCACACTTGCTGGAGCAGATGCAGGAAGTGTGCGACCGCGTGGGCATCATGGCGCATGGCCGCATGGTGCGAGAAGGACGATTGGAAGATTTGATCGCCGTGGAGAATCAAACCGAGATGGTGCTCGAAAACGCCTCCCCTGCCCTGCTAGCGAAAATTGACGCCCTCGTCAAAGCCGAAGGCTGCGGCACAAAAATCCTGCGCAGCGGTCATCCACGCACGACCTTGGAACGCTTGTTCCTGGAGGCCACTGATGAATCGAAATGAACATGAGTGACCCCACACCCCATTCTGCTGCCGCAATGACGCCGAAGGTGCGCTTCTCCCCCCGTCGCGTCTGGACCATGGCCATGGCGACGGTGACGCAGCTCGTGCGGATGAAAATCCTGGCCTTCCTCGTGATTTTTTGCCTGCTGGCCGTCGGCGCGGGCTTTGCATTTTCAGTGATCAACCCCGAACAGCAGCTCAACCTGCTCAAAAGCGTGACGCTGGGTGCCTTGCAGATTTTCAGCATCGTGATCGGGGTGGTTTCGACCGCGCTGCTGATCCCGAAGGACATGGAGGACCGAACGCTTTACACCATCCTGTCGAAGCCGGTGCCACGCTTTGATTACCTACTCGGCAAGCTGCTGGGCGTGCTGCTGCTCATCGGCGGCGGGCTGATCGTGATGGATGCGGTGCTGAGCCTGATCCTGTGGCTGCGGCAGTCGATGCTGTTTGATGACGCCTTGGCCCGCATGCGCCTGGAGAAAATGGACACGCCAGAGGCGGTGGCGCAAATGCGTGAGATCGTGGCGCGGCAGGGACTGACATGGAACCTGCACTGGGCGGTGTGGGCGATTTTTTTGAAGGCCACGGTGGTGACCACGGTGGCGCTGCTGCTCTCCTGCATCGCCAGCTCGACGCTTTTCACCATCATGATCACGCTCTGCATCACGATCATCGGCCACGGCGAGGCGCTGATCCGCGAATTCTTCTTCCAGCCAAATCTCTCTGGCTGGGCCGGACGTGCTGCGACGCTGGTCCTCGCAGCAATCTGCCCGGATCTGGCTCAGTTTGACATCGTGGACAGCGTGGTGAACGGCGAGATCGTCCCTTGGTCAGCCGTTCATGACATGACAGGCATCGCAGCGCTGTATGTGACGGTTTACCTGTTCGCCACGCATCTGTTGTTCGTCGAAAAAGAGCTATGAAACGCGAACTCCAGGCCATCGCGGTGCTGCTGGTCTTCGGTGTGGCGAAGCTGCCGCTGGAGCAGAAGATCACGGCAGATCTGCGGCAGCAGAAGATGCTGGAAGAGCCGATCCGTCTCGGGGTGGGAGAAAACCTGGGGCAGGCCGGGCTGGCGGCATCGCTAGGTGGCCTGCGCGGGCTAGCGGCCTGCATGTTTCAACTGCGCGCGCACCTAGAGTTCACCCACGTGAACTGGGCCAAGGTGGACAGTCTCTACAAGCTGGTGACACGGCTGCAGCCGCGCAATTTCCGCTATTGGGAGGAGGCGTCCTGGCACATGGCCTACAACGCCGCGTCTTATTACCTCTACAGCAAAGATTTGAAACCTGCCCTGCGTGGGCAGTTCTACCACGATCATGTGATGCGCGGCGTGGCCATCCTGGAGGAAGGGCTGCGCTTTCTGCCGGATCATCCGCGTTTGTGGGCGAAGCTGGCAGAGATCCATCTGCGCCGCACCTATGACTTCAAACAAGCCGGTGACGCTTACTGGAACTCGTTTCAGCACGGCGGGCTGAACTACACCGAGCGTTTCGCGGCCTATGCTTGGGCGCAGTCGAACGATCCTGAGTCCTGGAACAAGGGCTATGCCATCCTGAAGCGCCTCCACGCTGGCGCCAAGTCCACACCGGGACTGGTCGAACACATGAAGCTGCTAGAGCAGCATTTGCGCATCCCGGCGGAGCAACGCATCCCGGACACGGCCCCTGTCCGCAGGGTGCCGGGGCCGTCAGTCGGGCCGCAAAGGTGACAAGTCCGTCAGGTTCGGGCCAATTGACTTGCAGCACTTCCGGGTGAATTTTCACATGCGTCCAACCAATGCCCACCAAAATAGACATTCCCCGCAAGTCGATCTACCGCCTGTCGATATACCAGCGCTGCCTGCAAAGGCTGCGTGAGAATCAGGTGGACACGGTGTCCTCCGCCGCACTGGCGAAAGCCGCCGGGGTGAAATCCACGCAATTACGCAAGGATCTGGCCTACTTCGGCCAGCTCGGCACGCGAGGACTCGGCTACAACGTGGACGCACTGAGCTCCACCATCGGTGACGTGCTGGGGCAGAACAAATTGCAGCCTGTGATCCTCGTCGGCGTCGGAAACCTGGGGTCCGCGCTCCTCCGCTACGGCGGCTTCCGCAAAGAGGGCTTCGAAGTCGCTGCCGCGTTCGATTTGAACCCACGCAAGCTCCCGCAGGTGAGTGTGCCCGTGTTGGCGATGGCTGAGATGGCCGAGTTCATCCAACGCAACAACGTCAAGATGGCGATCCTCACCGTCCCTGCCAGCAGCGCCCAGTCCGTCGTCAATGGCATGGTGGATCACGGTATCCAGGCCATCCTGAATTTCTCCCCCACCGTCCTCGACGTGCCAGAGCACGTCGTGGTCAACAGCGTGGACCTCGCCGTGGAACTGGAGAACCTGAGCTACTTCATCCGCTGAGTCGCTCGGCTCTCCAGAGCCGAGAGTCAGCTTACGGAGTCTCGGAACGTTCGAACTCTGCGACGGACCAACGCCTCAATAACTCCGCGCAAACACCACACGCCGGCTGCTCGGCTTGCCGGTGAGGAAGCACTTGCCTTCCTCAGCAAACTGATCGCCATGCGGGATGCAGCGGATGGTCACCTTGAGTTCTTTGCTCAAGGTGTCTTCATCTTCGCTGCTACCGGCCCAATTCATGAGCGCGAAACCGCCTTCGGAGTTCTCAGCAAAGTAGGCTTTGAATTCCTCCAACGTTTCGAGCTTTTTCATGTTCGCGTCACGCAGAGCCGTGGCCCGGGCGAGCAGCGCGTCCTGAATTTCTCCCAAACGCTCCTGCACCGACTGGATGAACTCCTCCTTCGGCACAAATTCCTTCGCCTTTGGCCCCTGATCGCGACGGCACACAGCCACACTGCGGCTGGTGATGTCACGCGGTCCCATTTCGAGGCGCATCGGCACGCCTTTCTTGATCCATTCCCAGTTTTTCGCACCGCCTTGCAGATCGCGCTTGTCCACATGCACGCGCAGCGGCTCACCGCCAAAGGTTTGCGTGCGCAGCGTCTGGGCGAGTGCCTCGCAAGCATCAATGACCTCCTGGCGCGTCTCCGGCTTCGGCGTAACGGGCAAAATGACGATCTGATTTGGCGCGACGCGTGGTGGGATGATCACGCCGTCATCATCGCCATGCGCCATGATCAGCGTGCCAATGAGACGTGTGCTAACGCCCCAACTTGTGGTGTGGGCGAGCTGGCGCGTGTTGTCGCGGCCCAGGAACTGGATGTTTGCGGCTTTGGCGAAGTTTTGGCCGAGGTAATGCGAGGTTCCCGCCTGAATGGCCTTCTTGTCCTGCACCATCGCTTCGACGGTGAATGTCTGCACGGCGCCAGGGAAGCGCTCGCGCTCCGTCTTCTCACCGGGAATCACCGGGATGGCCAGGTGATCACGCAGGAAGTCCTCATAGACTTTATGCATGGTGCGCGTCTCCTCGATGGCCTCCTCGGCTGTTTCATGGGCAGTGTGGCCTTCCTGCCAGAGGAACTCGGCGGTGCGCAGGAATAGGCGTGGGCGCATCTCCCAACGCATCACGTTGCACCACTGGTTGATGAGCAGCGGCAGATCGCGGTAGCTTTCGACCCAGCGAGCGAAGGCAGCACCGATGATCGTCTCCGAAGTCGGACGAATGACAAAGGGCTCGGCCAGTTCGCCGGTCGGAATCATCTTGGTCGTGCCATCCGGCTGCTTCTGCGCCTCCAGGCGATGATGCGTGACCACCGCGCACTCCGTGGCAAAGCCCTCGGCATGCTGCGCTTCTTTTTCAAGATAGCTGAGCGGAATCAGCAGCGGGAAATAGGCGTTCACATGGCCGGTGGCCTTGAACTTCGCGTCAAGCTGCCGCTGGATGTTTTCCCACAAGCCGTAGCCCCAGGGTTTGATCACCATGCAGCCGCGCACTTCGGAGTTCTCCGCCATGTCGGCGGCACGAACGACTTGCTGGTACCATTCGGGGAAATCTTGGGCGCGGGTGGGGGTGATAGCGGTGGCGTTACTCATGCGGGAGCGAAGAATAGAAGCAAACAGCTTCTGGTCAATGATCGTCGTTGCCCGGGCCTATGAGGGCGCACCACGAAAATCCAACATCACAAACCAAGCGTCTTTTTGAAATAAGCGATGGTTCGTTCTATCCCCTCTTCAAGCGGCACTTTCGGCTCCCAACCTAGCAGCTTTTTGGCCAGGGTGATGTCGGGACAACGCTGCTTGGGGTCATCCGAAGGAAGCGGATGGAACGTGATTTTGGAATTTCCTCCGACCTTTTTCACCACCAGTTCGGCAAGCTGCAACATGGTGAACTCACTGGGATTTCCAATGTTGACCGGGCTGCTGACACCTTCAGTCTCCATGAGGCGGACAAAACCTTCGATAAGGTCGTCAACATAGCAAAAGCTGCGAGTCTGGCTGCCATCACCATAAATCGTCAGATTTTGCCCGCGAAGCGCTTGAACGATGAAGTTCGAGACCACACGGCCATCGTCTGGACGCATCCTGGGTCCATAAGTGTTGAAAATTCGAACCACACGGACGTCCACGTTGTTTTGGCGGTGATAATCAAAAAAGAGGGTCTCCGCCACACGCTTCCCCTCATCGTAACAAGATCGAATCCCAATCGGATTGACGTGACCCCAGTAACTTTCGGATTGAGGATGAACTTCTGGATCACCATAGACCTCAGACGTCGATGCCTGAAAAGCACGGGCACGAGTTCTCTTGGCCAGACCCAGAACATTGATAGCTCCCATGACAGACGTCTTAATCGTCTTAATGGCGTTGTATTGATAGTGAGGCGGGGAGGCTGGACATGCCAGGTTGTAAATTCGATCAACCTCGGCTTTGAACGGATCTATCACATCGTGTCGGATGAGCTCAAATCGAGGGTTGGGCAAAAGGTTGATGATATTGTCCCTGCTTCCCGTGAAAAAATTATCCAAACAGATAACCTCGTGCCCTTCATCAAGCAATCGCTCACAGAGATGAGAACCTAAAAAACCCGCACCACCAGTGATCAAAATTCGCATATAAATTGATAGAAATGTTTAAAAATTAAAGACGGAAATAAGGCACTCAAACAGCATTCGTAAACTCTAGGAGATGAATGAACCATTCAGTAACAGCCACTCATGACAACTTACCTCGTAAAGCTCATATTCCAGTTCTGCGAT
>Ga0315908_10000621_pt1 | contig 27735 bp, 21 predicted proteins | sample LakEriMetagenome_12_FD_203520 | JGI IMG/M metagenome (GOLD analysis project Ga0315908, IMG submission 203520) | Freshwater fungal communities from buoy surface, Lake Erie, Ohio, United States - Buoy 4 MA124 | ecosystem: Environmental > Aquatic > Freshwater > Lake > Lake biofilm | place: USA...
GGAAAAAAAACAAGTAAAACTAAATTTTTATTAATAGAGTTTCTCAACATGTTCGAACTTTTAGCCGTCATGACCATTATTTCCTATGCAAACCTACTTTAAAAAATCCACAGTAATTATTTTATAAATAGAATAATAACATTAACATTAATTAATATACACTTAAATTATTATTTAGTATTAAAAAACAATTTAATATGAAATAAAAATTTATAGAATAATAATTATTGCAAATCTATAAGATATAATATTAATGTAAATAATATAATGATATGATGATTTAATGATATAAAAATATGATGATTTATAATATGATGATAAAATATAATGATATAATAATAGTGCTATTTCTTTTATTCGATTTTGACGTAAATGAGTATATCAACATAGATGAATTGGTATGTGTGATGGCTAACTGCATAGTGGGTTTCTGCAAAATGACGAATCAGATAGTTCCTCATTATTCAAAAATATCAGCATTCTCAAAAATGATGTTTTTGAAAACTGATGTTGAGTCAGACAATCAATTGAATGTAAAAGAATTATTAGAGTGGACATTTTCAAACTAAAAGGTTTATTAATTCCTGCTCACTTTTGAGCCTAAAGTAAAAGTTAGTTAGGAAATAAATACTTTAAAAAACTTTAAACTTTATTCTCAATAGGAAGCATAACAACTTCATAAGTTATTAAAACTATAACAATAGAATGAAGAGTTGTTATATCAGCAACTTTCATTCATGTTTAAAAAGTAAAAGGAATAATAAATCCTCAATGAAAAAACTTAACAATAAAATATTCTACCTAATATTAATCATACTAACAAGTAATCTCTTATTTAAAATAGGTTGATTCCTAGATAGAGGAATCCAATTCTTAATCTAAAAAACTAAAAATCTGTTACCTTACCTAAGGTTATAACAATAATTGATTATCATTTAATTTTAATCATTTATCATTATATTAAAATTAATTTATAATTTAATCTTTTAATTTAATAATAATTAGATTTTTGAACAAGCAAGGGCTTTAATCGATATACGAAAATAATAAATAGATAAGGAAGACGATTAAAAATAGAAAATAAAAAGACAAGGAAGTATTATTACTAAAAGAAGAGATTCAATTTTTGATGAGAATTAATAATAATTATTAAACAATGCTTTATAATAACATGGGAGGAACTTCGAAAAAGAGAATAATAATGAATTGACTCCTCTAGCTTTGCAAAAGTAGTTAGATGATAAGAATTAGATTCTAAACAATATAAAGTTTTAATTGAATGAGATGGAAAAAAACAACAATTTCCAAAAATAAAAAAAGCAGTAATTATTACTAACTTAGAGCAACAACAATACTTAGTCTAAATTGAGCATTTCTTAAAATATTATCGTGAATAAAGGATACATAATTCAAGAGCAAGATATTTATCGACTCAAAGAAATGTTCGACGTTTCTTCAGATAATAAACAATACATTTCTTTAGACGACTATAAAAAGATTTAGAAGACTAAACCTCAGTTAAAGCATATCGCTTAAGACCTTTTTAACTTCATTGATACAAAGTAACAAGGTCGCATCTATTTCTCTAATTATATTAATAAGATTTATGACAATCTTACTGATTATCATTGGAAAACAATCAACTAATGGTTAGAAAATTATAATAAAATCAAGTCTAGAGAAAACCAGAATTTTACTGCTCCTGTCAAAAAGAAAAGGAAAATTATTGTCCCTATTAATACTTATGATCGTCTTATTAAGTTATTTTAGCAAATTGATGATGACAAAAAGGGATGTAATTCTATTTATTTTACTTTATTAATTAGATTTAACTATTCAAGATTTATCTAATCATTTAAATTTTGGATTCTCTTAATAGTAAATTGAAAATATTATGGAAAAGTATGATACAGATAAAGATGGGAAACTTAATTTCATCAATTTTATAAAAATTATTTTGCCCAAAAATTATGATTTCTCATTAATTAAAAAAAAATATGAAGAATAAAATTCTTTTCAAGTAAATGATATTTTGTTGTGATATCTATAAGTGAATTCAATTTACTTAAAATAAAATTACAAATAATTATTTTACTATTTTTTTATATTTATATTAATTTACTTAAAATATTATTAAGTTATATCTTATAAATTTAAGTATAATAAAATCTTAAATGAAATAATAAGTGATTGAAAACTTTTAGTAAAATTAATAACAAAAAATAGAAGATTAATAGAAGTATCCTTTAATAAATTAAAATGAAAATTAGTAATAATTATTAGGAAAACCTCTTTAAATAGTAGAAACTATTGGATAATAATAGGCTTTATAAAATTAACAATTACAATAATAATAATTACCTTTACAAACTTAATAACCACAATAATAATATCTGTATCAAAAATAAAATCCTTAATAATAATATTCTGAATAATAATAAAATTAATAATATACGTTATAATAAAATCCTCAACAATAATACCACCCTTAATAATACCCTTAATAATAATACCCTTAATAGTAGTTCTAATAATACCCTTAATAGTAGTTCTAATAATACCCTTAATAATAATAATACTCTTAATAGTAGTACTATTAATAATAATACCCTTAATAATAATATTAATAATAATAATAACCTTAATATTAGTAATAATAATACCCTTAATAACAATAGCCTTAATATTAATAAGGTCCATAAACGGGAATTTATTAATAGAATCAACCTATTGGCTAAATTCCGTAACAACCTTTGATGGGGTGGTAATAATAAATGGGATTCTAACCATATAATAATAGACCTATGACTGGATAATAACTTCCTTAATACTAACAGTAATATTAAAGATAATAACAACTTGGAGCTTAATAATAATAATAATAAAATCAATAATCTAATAATAATAATAATAACAGTTAATAAAATTCTATCTCTAATAATAATCAATAGTAAAGGCCAAATTAGTAGAGCAGTAATAATAGTAATAATCAATAGTAAAAAACTTAATAAAATTAAGATAAAGATAAAGAATCTTCTTCGAACAAATATGGTAATAAATAAGAATGTAACATATAATTGAATGATTACCACTTCCATAATTAATAATAAAATTTTAATGGTGAGCATTACGGAGTATAAGATTATTATGGGTAAGGAGGATATGGAACATAAGGGGTAGGATAAGGAGGATAAGGAGGATATGGAGGATACGGTAGAGGATAGGGAGGATAAGGAGGAGGATAGGGAGGATATGGTGGAGGATATGGTGGAGGACAAGGAGGATAAGGAGGATATGGCGGAGGATATGGTGGAGGACAAGGAGGATATGGCGGAGGATAAGGTTATGGGGCATAAGGAGGATAGGAAAGTTATGGAGGATAGGGCGGATAATATAATTATACGAAATCTAATACAAATAATTATGATGATTGAAATATTATCCTACTAATTCTAATTCTATTTTCTTTATATTAGATTATTCATTATATTAATATTATAAATTATCAAATAATTATGTTGAAAAAAAGATAAAATAATAAGTTAGAATAATAAATATTAAATCAATAGAGGTTAGTAAGACCATTATTAAATAACTCTCTGCCTATGACCCATTAGCGTATTTCATTAGTACCTGCTCCTATTTCGTATAACTTGGCATCCCTGAGTATTCTACCCATAGGATAGTCATTAATATAACCATTACCTCCTAAACACTGAATGCCTTCCAATGCAACTTGAGTGGCCTGCTTGCTCGTGTAGTAAATCACAGCACAGCAGTCAGCATTGCTCAACACATTGTTATCCACTTTAGATGCCACGTTATACAAGTAACTTATTTATTATTTTTATCATTATTTAGTTATTAATATTATATCAATAATAATTAATATATTATTAATATCTGTACGCTCTACTCGATTATAGTGCCACATACATATCTGCTATCTTCCCCTACATCAATTGGAATTCGCCTATTTTCTTTTTGAACTACTCCCTAGTACGTACATAATCCAAACTGTAATCCATGCAAGCCTACATTAATCCTACAGGACCTATTATAATCATAAAAATAAAATAAATTAAAATTATGTTATATATGAATATAAAATAACCTGCAGCTAAGACTAATCTTTCATAATCTAAACCACTCATTAGTACATAAACTCCCTTATTAAGCTCTCCTAGAATCATTGAAGGATCAACTTCAACATTTTCAAAGACTAATTCACAAGTATTGCTACCTCTCATTCCGAATTTATCCAGTTTTTGATGTTATGAGAATCCTTTTTAACCTTTCTATATGATAAATGCAGTAATTCCATGTTGATTAGCCTTTAAATCTGTTTTTGCATATACTACAAACACACTCGCTTCAGGACCATTTGTGCACCACATTTTGGTACCATTTATAATGTATCTATAATGTTATATTAAATAATAAATTATTGTTATTATAATATATTCTAATTATAGTTACATTATAATTTCATTATCTTATAATAATTATTATTATTATTAAAATTTTTTATAAATATAGAATTATTTTCAGCATTTAATGATAATAATAGAATTAAAATAACATGAATTAATAATGATAAAATTAAAATAAAATGAGATGTGATAAAAATAATATAATAAGAAAACAAATGTTTTATTGAGATATTATGATAATAGAAAATTACTTGCCATCCTTTAGAGTGGCTGTGGTTTTCATTGAAACAACATCTGATCCACTATTGGGTTCAGACATGCTCAATGCTCCTACCCACTCTCCAGTACAGAGTTTAGGAAGAAAGAGATTCTTTTATTGTTGATTACCATGTCTGACTATCTAGGCCAAGTTCAAAGCAGTATGAGCTCCATAAGATAATCCAATGCTTCCACTAGCTCTTGAAATCTCCTCCATCACTATACAATGAGCAGTGTAATTCAGTTCTGTCCCTCCGTATTAAGAAGGACATGTCACTCCTAACAATCCTAAATCTCCCATCTCTCTCCATAAATGTTAAGGAAACTCATTATCCTTATCTGTTTTACTTGCTATTGGCTCTATACGATCTTTCGCGAATCTTTAAACACTTTCTCTTAATTCACTTAATAATTTACTCTCTTCACTGCTTTAATCTTTTCTTAATATCTTTACTATATTTCTAATTTTTTTATTCTGTTAAAATAATCTTATCATTTTATTTATATTCTTTTATTAAATATACTTATTAATTTATTTAATTTATCATTTAAAATTAAAACAAAAATGTCCTAGAATTTAAATGATCTATCTTATAATCTCTTAGTAAAAAAAAGAGAAAGTTTTTAAATTTAGATAAGAGGCATTACAAAGAATACAAAACTAAAAGAAATAAGATAAAAATATATGATGGCTGATATATAATAATTATAATAAGATAATAACACACTTTTTGACTCTCTTTAAGATTTTATATAGGACTAACTCTCATTAAAATATCAGAAAAAGTTATAATAATAATTGAAAGAAAAAAATATATCCAGAATAATATAAATAATATAATAGATAAATATTGTATTTTTAGATAATAAAAATAATGAGATTTTATTTAATAATTAATTTTCCTTAAAACCTTTTATGAATTCATTACAGCTTGAATGTACTATTTTAATAATAAAAGAAATAAGTATGTAAACATATTATGAAATAATAGCGTAAGATTTTAATAAAGACTTATATGAATGTTTGAAATTTTGCTGTTTTATGAGTTATTAATAAGAAAGCTGTAAATACTTAATTGATATTGGATTATTTGATAATTTAAGTCAGATAATTAGAGAAATAAAAATAAGTAACGATTGTTTTCAAACAGCAATAAACATTCTGTGTAACTTTTTAATGGAAGATGATAATATATTTGTTGAAATGGTAGAACATAATTTGATAATGAAAATTATGGATATGGTAATTTTAAATGATATAAAGTTGATAGACCCTTAATAATTATTGCACTTAATCATAAACATTCATTAAAGTTATAAATGTGATTAAAAACAATATCAGGTTGATTTGACATTCAACGTTCTCAATGGTATCATTGTATAAATTAACTCTAATAATTTTGAAAATTAAGTTATAATCCTTATTAATGTTATAGATCATATTATTTATCTTATACACAGAAACTTCGAATCTGATATAAATAACATTTTTCAGTTTAATATAATAAATATTTTGCTTGTTTTTTTAGAATTTAATAATATTTAAATTATTGATAAAATTCTATGTTTAATTGGCTAAGCCTGTTAGAATAATATATTCAAATAAAACAATCTATTTTATAAATTATTTAACTAAGGTTTTTTAAATTTAATCTATAAAATCAAATCAAAATGTGATCTTAAACTATGGATTAGAATTATTGCTGAATTATAATAAAGTTTTAAATGGTTTAACTATTATGCTGAGAAATTATAATTTTTTCAAAGATAAATGATTGAACTTTTTGAAAAAAAAAATTAGAATGAAGAAACCAATCATTGTATTACTAATTATATTTAAATAATGTTATTAAATGGTAATTTAAGCTAAACAACAATTTATATTTTGAATTATAGCATATTTTAAACATTTATTAATGATGTTTTAGTTTCCAACAACTAATTATTTCTTTTAAAATTACTTAAATTTTTTCATTTATTGTTTTAAAGGTATTTAGAATTTAGTTAATATGAAGATTTATGTCTAGTTATTAATAATTTTAAAGAATAAAAACCTGAAAAATTTTTTGCTTATTCTATTTAATCTAAATCAGAAGAAATTTATTAATTAGTATCATCGTTAATTGATTAGTATTTTTAAGAATTTTGAATTTTATATCAATAAAAAATTTTATAACTTAAATAATGTATTTTTTAATTAAATAATATATATTTTGTTTAAATAGCATCTAAAATAAAATTTATTTTATTTAATAAATTTTAATAATACAAATAAATTATTAAATAAAATAAAAAAATAATATATTTTCTTTTATGCGATGTTAATATTTTCAAATTAAATTGAATTTATTTTCAACTTAAGTTTCATTTATATCTTAATTAAAATAAATATTAATAAAATTAATTATTAGATATTAAATATAATTTAATTAATTAATGGTTAGGACTGCATTTGAAAAATTAATATTAGATTAGTAGATTGTAGATTATATTTAAAAAAATGGGAAATTTAATTGCGATCTTCATAATCATTCAGGAAAAACTCATCTTTAATTTGTACTCGGATTTGTATTTAAAAATACATTAAAATCAGCTTTGAAATTATATATTCCTATCCATTTATTACCCAGACTTTATTTTCAAAGAAAAATATTGAGAGAAAAGTAAATAAATGTTTAAAAATAAAAAATAATTAAATTATAAAAAATAAATATAAATTAGTCCGAAATTGTTCTTTAAAAAGTTTATTAAAGTTTTATTAAAATCATCTTTTTTTATATCTTTTATGGTGATAGGTATTTAGTACTTTCACTGCATATTAAATGAGAAAACTAAATAATTTACTTAATATAACAGTTTAATTGAAGGTTTTTTCCCTGGATTTGCACTTTTATTAGAAACGAATGATAGAAGGTAGGATATGGCATTGTTTAGTCTACCCTTTTTAATTGAATTTATATTGGCATTTTTGAAAAAAAGAAATATTTCAAGCTATTTTTACTAGAATTACAGATTTTTTTATGCTATCTCTATGGCTATTCTGGCTTACGAATATAACAAGAAAGAAGGGACCATTAAAAATACTTATCAAAAAATGTTTGAGTTTGTATGGGGAGTGATTTGATATAAATAAATATATTAATTTTAATTTCAAAGAACAATTGATAATTATAAATTATATAAAAGTTCTTAATTAAAAATTATAATTTGCAATTCTGAGTAGTGATTTGATAAAAATAAATTGATTTTAAAACTGATTAAATAATTAACAATTATAAAATATATAAAAATTATTAATAAAGTATAAAATGCAATTCAATTTTGAAAATACTTTTACTCTTACTCAGTTAGAAACATAGAAATAACTGAATTCGTCTAAGGGATTGAAAAAAGATTAAAAAGTTAAAATATTTCCTACGATAAACCGATTTGACTTAGAAGAGGCTTTAAAATATAACTTTATAAAAAAATCAGATATGGATAGATTAATAAGAGATCCTAATAAAATCTAAATGCTTTTTAAACACATAGACCCTGATTCTCCTACTACTAAAACTATACTAAAACATAATCCTATTATATCATACGATGATATTTACATTGAGTCTTTTCAAGAGTTTTAACAAGGATTTAAGCCATAGGAAATCAATACAAACCAAATCAAATTTAATAATTAAGAATATCAGAATCAATAATAAGTCAAAGACGAATATATGCATAATATTAACACTCTTGTTAATTATTTGATAAGCATTACTAATAAATATTAAAAAATCAAACTTTTCTTTCAATAAAAACTTAAATTTAACTAACAATACTAATCCAATGTCATAACTGAATTTTAAGAGGATTTTCTTGATACATCTGAGAATTAATCTCAACCTTTATAATCTAAATCTACTAATTGAAAATATAAGCCCAAGAAATTTGAATTATAGCAAGCCAAAAATCAAGATTAGTTGAAATTTAATCACTAATTATAAAATTTAAAAAATTATTTAGATATAACTAAGTTAAATAAATTAAAAATGGAATAATTTTTAAATTAGTTATAATATAATATTGAAAAAAATAATTAAAATTGATTAATAAACTTAAAAAAAAACGTAAAAAAATAAAGAGATTATTTTAAAAAAGTAAATAATATTATATAAATTAAAGTTAAATTTTATGAAATAAACTTTTTTATAATAATAAAGCTTGGAAGAAAATGATTGAAATAAGTAATAGAACTTTAGTGTAAAATAAATAGATAAAAAAGATATTTGCTAAATTATGTATCTAACTCGTAAAGAGAACGAAGAAAGATTTAGAGATTTAGAAACAAAAAGAATCAACTTTATGAAGAGTGTTGGAGATTTTAAACGAGCTTAAAGTGAATATCATTCTAAAACAAGTAAAAAATAATTACAGTAGAAAAATGAAGAATTAGAGTAAAAAGAAAATAATAAATTGGAAATACTGGATGATTATGTTTCAAAAATTAAATATCATACCACTGAAATATGTGAAAAGAATTACAAACAATCAATATAAATATAGTAGGCAAATAATGAAAATCTTGAAAAAAAATTAATTTATGATAAAAATTTAAAAAATAAATAATACATAGAATAGTTTTAATAGAAATCAATTTAATAATAGAAAACTAAGAAACGAATTTAAAGGCAAAAAGAAATTTAATTAAAAGAAAAGAAATAAAATATGTAAAAATAATAATAATTTAATAAATAGAGATACTTATCATCAATTATCTTTGAAATAATTGTAAGAATACACAACTAATGATTTAAATAAAAAAGAGCAATAGCATTAAAAGTATTTGTAAAGTATTTAAATGAGAATAAATAGTGCACAAGAAATAAATTAATAATGATTAATAAAGAATAAAAAATAAATAAATAGAAATAATGATAGATTTATTTAGAAATTAGACATAAAAAATAACTTACTAATAAGTAATAGAATGAAATCTTTAGAAGAATAACAATAACTATAAAATAGTAGGCTGCAATTGAAGCAGAATATGATAAGATAAATATAAAAGAGTCATTAATTATTAGAAAATATAAATAGAAATCCTTAAAAAAATTGAGAAATCGATATAATAAATTAGAATCATAATTTTTATAATATCAATAGAACTCTGTTTTTCTTTGATGATATATCATTTATTTCTTTGATAAGAGTATAGTTATAATTGGAAATTAAATATTTTTTGAATGTTTGAGGTTTAAAATTGATATTGCTGAAATTTGTAGTAAAGGTCTAGGAGAATTTATATTTCTTTTTATAGCTTCTAAAAGGTTGATATTCTAAAATAAAGTGTCCCTTTAAGTTTAATTGGAGATGAATCAAATCAAAGAGCTTAAAAATTCCTTCATCTCCAAAATTCAAATGAATCCACTTGGTAACTGATAAACAAAGTATGGTATCAAATGTCTACTTAATTTAATTTTGATCATCCAAATAATTTAGTACTCTGAATTTTGTATTCTCTGGGAAAAAATTACTTATTCTTATGTTTCTGCTAAAAATATAACCATCATCATTACTTTCATCAATGTTTTCATTATAATCAATTCAATTATTGTCATTAATATTATCATTTTAATAGCTTTCTTTATAAAAGTGCAATTAATTATTTTTCTTTTATAACCAATATTACTGATTATTGTTTTTGACTTGACATTCGTTAACAAATTATGTTTAAAACTTATTGTTTTATGTCATGTTTTCGAGATTATTAACAGCTTAATTAATCAATTTATAATCGATATCAACTCCTAAAATATTATTAGGAAAATACCTAATAGCCACTAAAATTGTAAAGGATCCATCGTTACAGCCAATGTCTAGAACACTCTTATTAAGAAATAATTCATGATTTAATAACAAGAATCTTTCTTCTATCTGATGTTTTCTTTTCTTGTAATAATTGGAGTAATTCCCAAATTATACATCGTAATTTCTAGTCTTGATCATAATTATAATTTATAAAAGAATAATGAAAAGTCTTATTTAGAATGGAATAAAAAATACTAGTGACTATATAATAATAGGTGCTGGAAGTGCGGGAGCTGTTTTAGCAAATAGATTATCATAAGATCCAAAAAATTGAGTGAATTTGATAGAAGCAGGGAAGAGTGATATAGGACATTGGGACAGTTGGAAAATTTAGATGCCATCTGCTTTGACATATAATTTAGCTAATGAAAAGTATAATTGGTTTTATTAGACTACAAATTAAGAATAACTAAATAATCGTCGACTACATTGGCCTCGAGGGAAATGTTTAGGAGGAAGTAGTAGTCACAATGCTATGGTATACATTCGAGGGAATGGAGCTGACTTTAATCGATGGGAAGAGTAGGAGGGAGCAAAGGGATGGAATTATGAAAATGTGTTACCTTATTTCAAGAAGAGCTAAAACCACGAATTGGGAGAGGACAATTATAGAGGTATTAATGGACCATTGGAGGTAACTAGAGGTAGGACTAAAAATGTTTTATTTGAATAGTTCATATAATCTGGAATATAAGCTGGATACCCTTTCAGTTCTGACCTCAACGGATATCAACAGGAAGGATTCGGCTTCTTTGACATGACTATTCATAGAGGAGTCAGATGGTCTACTGCTAATGCCTATCTAAGGGAATGCGAACAAAGGAACAATGTATAGATACATAAGTCTACTTTTGTCAAGAGACTCCTCTTCAACTCTACTAAAGACAGATGTATAGGAGTAGAAGTAGAACATCAGAATGGACATAATGAATGTTATTATGCTGAAAAGGAAGTCATTTTGTCAGCAGGGGCTATCAACAGTCCTCAGATATTATAACTTAGTGGAGTCGGAGACAGTAAACATCTTGAGTCATTGGGAATAGAATGCATTCAGCATAATCCATTGATAGGTTAGAATCTATAAGATCATATTGAAGTTTACATGTAGTATGAGTGTTTGAAGCCAATTACTCTTTATAAATATGGAAGTATGTTGAAACATCCTATTACAAAGGTTAAAGCAGGACTAGAATGGTTCTTGTTCCAGAGCGGAGTATGTAGTAGTAATCACTTTGAGAGTGGAGGGTTCATCCGTAGTGATAAGGGAGTATAACATCCTGATATTCAATATCATTTCATGCCTGCTGCTGTACATGGTCAATTAGACTTCATGCCTTATGAAGCCTTCTAACTACATGTAGGAACTCTTCGTCCTAAAAGCAAAGGATTCGTCTCTATTCTCAGTTCAAATCATTGAGTCTATCCTCAAATATCTCCTAATCTTTGTTCCCATTCTGATGACATAAAGGACATGATCAAAGCAGTCTAACTTACACTTGAAATAATGAATTAATCTAGTTGGCACTCATATAAAGGTAATCCTATTAACTTCTCTTATAAATAGTTGTCCACTCCTTAAGGCATTGAATAATTCATAAGACAACAAGCTTAAAGTAGTTATCATGCTAGTTGTACACTCCCTATTGGCAAGGTTGTTGATTCTCAAGCTAGGTTAATTGGAATTCAAGCATTAAGAGTAGTTGATGCAAGTATCATGCCCTCAATCATAAGCGGAAATCTAAATGCTACTGTTATTATGATAGCTGAAAAAGTTGCTGATCATATTCTATCTAAATTACCTCTAAAATCATTACCAGTACCATTTTATATTCATCCCCATTGGAAAAATTCCTAAAGGTGATTTTTACTATTTTTATTATTATTATTATTATTTATATTTTTATTATAATTATTAAATATAATTATTAATTATTATATATAATAAACAATAATGTAGAAAGAATATAATTAAAATTAAAGCAAATTTAGTACAGTTTCTGTTATTATATTTTTGGTCATGATAAATTTATTATTAATAATTAGATTATTTGATAGTTCATTTTAAAAGTATGAGTTTTAAAATTCGATGAAAAAATATAATTTATCAAATCCAATATAATTTAAATAAGTGATGAGACTTTAATCCTACTTATATGAAGATAATGACCATGGAAAAAAGGAAGATAATTAAGAAGAAGACTAAGGTCCTGATAAAAATGAAGATAAGAATGATGGAGTGGTTTGGGATAGAGTAAAATTTGGACCATATGGTTGGACTGTGCTTCATGTTTATGCTGCAAATTATCCTCTTGATCCTTGCGATGCTCAGAAAGAAAAGATCAAGCTTTTCTTACAGTTATTGTAATGTTTATTATTATAATAATATTTGATAGTGCTGAGTTTTTTCCATGTCAGGAATGTGGAACACATTTTAAAAATATGTTGGATACTTACCCAATAAAAAATAACAACAGATCAGAGTTCAGACAATACATTTGCTTTTTACATAATCAGGTTAATAAAAGACTTAACAAAACCATTTTCGATTGTTCGAAGCATGAGGAGGTTTATGGAAATCCAGGAGGATGTGGATGTAAAGATTCTCAATCGAATTCAACTCAAACTGTGAGTGAGTAGAAAAACAAGGCAGAAGAGGAAAATAATATGAGAAACCTATCTGATAAGCAGGAAAACTCTGATTAACAATTAGATAATTCTTATCAAAAAAGATATCTCAAAAAAAGCAGTGTTTTGGATAAGGAAGAGTAACAATAACTGAATAACAACTTGTTGCAAGAATTAGACTCTAACTTAATTTGAGAATTATAATATTATGAATAGGATCACTCTGCCAACTTGAAAGATGGTTTGTCTCCAAATTTAATTGCAGGTCCTTCAAGGGCAATGAACCACTTCTTTTGATCTGCGAAACTTCCTGAAGTAGCAGCACATATTTGAGTTTACCCTTCTTCTCCTGGACAGTCAATATGATCAATAATGTCAATTGTAACTGCTGCTCCTTCTCCCATTCCTTCTATCTTCCCACTCTCTTTTAATGTCCTTATTATTTCACACATGTCCGCCTGATCCTCAAAATCTTAATCATGTTTACCACCGTTTACGTCCACAAATTTTTCTATTCCATAATTCTTTTTAAATAATGGAATCCTATATTATTTATTATTATCATTATATACATTTATTATCATCATTATTTAATCTTCAACATTATATTCATTTATTATCATCATTATTATTTATTATTGTTTTTATTTTTTATTAATATTTTTTATTAATAATGTATTTTACTAATATTATTATTAATAATTTATTATTAAATATTATTATTATTTTAAGATGATAATATTATTAAAATAATATTTATGCTTAAAATATTGTTATTATTATCATTATTTTAATGATAAAATATTTTTAATTCTTATTTATAAGATTATATTATAGATATTATATTATTAAATAGATGATTTTTTTTCATGATAGATATAAATAACTTACCATAAATCATTATTAGCTTCAAAAGAACAGTCACTATTCCACTACGCAGCTAATCTTTTAATCCTGTCTTCATTTTTCTCATTATCTTCATCAGGATTTAAAATTTCTCTTAAACAATCTAATTTACCATTATCTTCAATATCTTCAATAACTTCTTTAATTAATTCATCCAAACTACATACAACTTAACTGTTGAATTTGAGATTAAAAATAAGAAGTAAAGTAATAATTAAAATATTCCTCATTATTGATTTTATATAAGTATTATAATAAAATAGAATTGATATTTATTAACAATTAATAACTATTTAATAAATAAAATTGCTTAAATTTTGGTTAATAAGTTAAATTGGCCAATTATAAAAGTTAAAAAAGAAGAAATGAGTTAATTTTGTGATAACTGTAATAGTGATTAATACATCCGATTTGAATAAGAGTAGGGAAGCTTAATATGTGTTAATTGTGGATTAATAATATCAAACAACATTCCAGATTTAAAAGAAGAGAGAATATTTGAAGAAAACGATTAACTAAAAAGACACGGAGGAAAAGTGAATTATTTCAAAACAGACAACAATATAGGAAGTAGATTAATGAGTAATAATTAGACATTACAGTATGAGAATAAAAATTATAAAGATTATAAATATGATGAATTTGTTAACTAAGTTAAAGATTTGGGTTAAATAATGAGAGTGCCTTCTATAGTGATAAACAAATCAATAGAAATTTATGAGAGATTAGAATAGAAAAATTTAATGAAGAAAGCGGTAAAAAATAGTTATTTATCTGCAGTATTTTTTATGGCTGCAAATTCATTGGGATTTTTATTAAGTCCAAGTGATATTAGTAATAAGACAGGATGTGAGCTTAATCAGATGTATAAATACTACAAAAAGATGATGGAAGCTCTTCAGGATATTCAGATTGAGAAGAGTGCTGAAAAACACGTGAAGTTTATTTGCTAGAAACTAGAGTTAGGGGATTACATGATGAATATGTCTTTGAGAATGAGTGAGAAGATGAAGGGATAAAGAAAGTTTGCTGAGAAATATGTAGGGGCTGTTAGTGTACTTATGAGTTGGTTTATATTAGGTTAAGGTCGCAACAATAATTCATACATTCAATAACTAGTCTAACTCTTCCACCTCGATCTCTCTCATCTTAATCTCTGTTATCTCCACTTTCTCTCCTAAGTCAATACTCTTTTACCAATCCAAATATTAACCTCTATCTCCTTTCCTTCCTCTCTCTACTGATCAAACATTTATATAATTAATTTAATATAATCATATATATCAATCATATAACAAGGTATGGGCTAGTGACTTTTCCCGATTGGTGTGATTATTATTGTTGTCGATTACCTTATAACCATCTAAATTAAACTTAGATGAGTCATCATCATCAATCCATTTGAGTTTTTCCCTCTATAATATTGATAATTAAATACCTACTACTTGATTAATTGGAATTAATGTTAGTTTTACTGCTAATGATGAATAAGCTATAATTGTTCAATGGCTTAAATATAAGCATCATTAATGATATTGAGTTAAGAGATTAAGATGGATTGAATCGGTCTTTATTGTTAATCGGTGAGAATGTTGTTGATTCTCTCTAAGACTGATAACCCTCCTATGACTTCTCCCACGACAGTCTGCTTGTTATCTAGATGAGTGGCGGGTCCTAATGTAATATAACTATACTTATATATATTATTATATTTACAATTGCCATCCTTCATTCTTACATAACCCAACCATTCCTACCTCTTTATGAGTCATTCTTAAATCGAACTCTCCTTTCATCTTCATATCATTATATTCATCTTCCTCTTTCTTATTCTATACTCCTCCCTATACCAATATATTCTTTATCAGTCTAAAAAACTCACTTTTATCAAAATACTTTCTTTTTGACAACTCTATAAAGTTTTCACATGCTATAGGAATTATGTCTGAATGTAATAATATTTCTATATTCCCCAAATTAGTCACCATCTATATTTATGATTTCAACTTTTATTTCCTAATCACTTCATAAATTTTCTCTCTTATTTCTTTCCCATCTAGCAATCTATACTCACTTTCATTTTCATCTCTTAATGTGCTCATCACTTGGTTACTATTCTTTAAAGTTGTCTAATTATTATGATAATACCACTTGTTTTCTATTCATTATTATAATCATTTATTATCATTAATATTTATTTTATAATAATACTGTTTATATTTTTATAATTTACCTGTTACAAACTCAATGAATTATTTAACTGTAGTAATTTTCTACTGATTTCTAATTTATTTCTATAAATCCTAATCTTCCTTGAGTTTTTTCCTAACTTTATCCCTTTCTTCTTCCTACTATTATAATTGATTCATGATTCTTTTCCCTGTGACATTCCAAACAACATTTTCGTCAAGAATTCTGCCCTAAAAATAATCCATTTGAGTTAACTACTCTAGCAATTAAGATTTATTTTTCAAAGGTTCAAACTTGATATTGTTTCAAATGTAATCAAAATCCTTAATAAGTCTATTTTACAACTCTTTAGGATTCTATAATAAGATGATATCTTTAGCACTGAACTACTAATCATTGATTAAATCATGCCAATACTTAGGTTTCCTATTTAGTTCCTCAATAGTATCTAAACTGTAAACATTCCCACTCGTTCTTATAGCTACTATTTTAGTATATTCAGTAAACACCTTGCAAGAAATAGGGTCGTAAAATTAATTTTCACTATTCTTATGGAAATTTATCTTTATAAGATCTGTTAATTTCAACTCCTACCCATTCAACGGATTCCTCTTATATTTCTTAATAAACGGCACAATATTTATTATATCAAATACTTGACCATCTAGTGTACACACTGGATTGTCAAATGGTTAAAGTGATAATCCACAACAGTTAAAAGGAAGAATCGTAAACGGAATTTATTTTTTCTCTTTAAAACCTCCCCAATCCAATTTATATTCAGATTAAGTTATATACATTTTATCTTTACTATGTCTTTTTTTTGACATTTATTTTTCTATATAATTATTATTTTATTTTTTTAATTAATATTTATATTATTAATTATATTTATTACTTTTTATATATTTATCAATTTCCATCTTCAATTTGCTCTTTTTTATTTTCTATCCAGTTTTAAATATTACTAATATCATCTTAATAAAAGTTTTCATTTTTTTAACTAAAATAAAGATCATTTTCAAATTTTTTTTCGTATATTATTTAATCTTCGTTTTCTTAATTTTAATTTTTAACAAAATTATTTTTTATAGTATTTTAATTATCTAAATTTTTTTCATTTTTTAACTATTTAGAATATATGCTTTATTTAAAAAATATTTAAAACTCTTTTTTTAATTTACTTATCTATTAATTTAATGACTATTCTTTCTAAAAACAAAAGTACAAAATGAAAAGTATATTAAAAATCATAACAAATAGAAAATATGAGTTTAAAATGTAGTTAAAAATTATATAAAGATTTGTTTATTAAACAACTAAAAAAATAGTGTTAACATTTAAAAGTTAAAAAGTAAATAAAATACTTATTATATTAAACCTATGTTGATACTCATGATATTTACTCTTTTATTGCTTTTATAATATCTTTTAAATGACAAAAATATCCAGTATAAAATAAATTTATAAAAATAAGTTCATTATACTAACTCAGGATAACATCATAAAAACTATTAGAATTGTTTGAATTACAAATTCTATTTCTTCAGTAAAATATAAATATGATTTTTTTTTTAATTTTTAATCAATTTTTTTCAAATATACCTTGTATTTATTTATTTTAATATATAATTTGTAAAAATATCTAATAAAAATAGCCATAGTTAAAATAATTGTAAAAGCAATTTCAAAAATATTTGATTCTGATAATTTTATAATATTATTATTATTTTAAAAATAACTATATATTATTTTATACTAGAATATCAAATCAATTGTAATTTCAAAATAACAATAATTTAATAATTATTCCATTTGTTATTAGTCCATTAAAAATAATAATTTTTTTATTAAATATCTACCGATCCAATTTTTATAAATTATATTCAGATTATCAGCATTAATTTAATGATTTACTATTATTCTTTAAAAATAATAATAATTATTATTATTTTATATAAAAATATACTTTGAAATTTTACCAGTAAAAATAAGAATTAAACTAAATAGCGCATTATTAAAAAAATACTAAGTTTTTACATAATTAATCATTTATTCTTATTTACACTAATTTAAAAATTCAAAATAAAAATTTTTAATTAGCATATTATCTGCAAAATTATAAAATTCAACACTATTAAAATATAAATTTAAGATTTATGGAGCTAAAAATAGATAAATAGTCCTATTTGTTCCTTAAATTTAAAGCCTCTAAATAAGATTTACATATTATATAATTTTAAAATAGTTTTATAAAACCTAAATATTTCCATTACTTAAATAAATATATAAATTTTACGGGTAAAGAATGAAAAATACTATAAAGAAAAAAAATAAATGAAAATAGAAATTAGCGATATTAAATATTTTTCGAAATTTATAATCAGCTTGACTATAGTTATTAAATTAAAATTAATTTAAAATTAAAAAATATACTAATCCTTTTAAAGATCTTTAATTATAAATGCCATATTATTCTAGTTTTTTTGATTATACCTTAATTATTTAAATTAATAAAAAAAGTTACATCAACGTTTTCCTTTTTTATTAAATAAATAAACTTTGGAACTTAATCATCTAATTATTCTATTTCAATTAAATACATATCATATAATTCTCAATCTTGACTTATTCTAGTTATTGTTGAATTAGTTTTTATAATAATTTTAGAATTATCATCATTATTATTAAAATCATAAATAGAATTCAATTAATCTATTGTCAGATAAATATCGAATTGTTATTAAATATTCTTGTTGTTTAATTAAATTGGAAAAAATAAAATAAATTATCTAAAAGTTCTTTCTTCATAAATATCAAATCCTTATAAAAACATTTAAAATTCTGTTTACTAAAAAGATAAGTTTATAAAAATTATAGAAAAAAATATTTTTTCAATTTTTATCTTATACATTTTAAAAATATATTATTATCTAATTTAAATATTATTAGAGAAAAATATATTTATTTTTTATTATTTAATTTAATCTATATAAAAATTAAATAAAAAAAATAACTTATTTAAATTATATATATAATTAAAAGTGAATTTTAATTAATTTATAATATTAAGCTAAAAAATAGTAAAAAAATAATGTATATGAGATGATTAAAATAGAGGTATATTAAAATAATAAATAATAAAAATGTAAAAGAACATAGAAATTGATGAAGAAGAGGATGGGGAAGAATAATAATAATTTTATAATGAAATTGAAAAACTTTAAGAATAAGGTATAAATGCAAGTGACATAACAAAATTAAAATAAGCAGGATATTGTACAGTGATATCAATTTTAATGGCAATGAAAAAAGACTTGTTAAATGTGAAAGGAATATCAGAAGCTAAATTAGAGAAAATATAAGAGGCAGCTATGAAAATAGAAAAGGTTGGATTCTAAACAGGTTTATAAGTATAACAGAGAAGATAACAGATTTTATAGATAACTACAGGAAGCAAATAACTTGATGTTTTATTAGGAGGAGGTATAGAAAGTATGGCAATTACAGAAGTATTTGGAGAATTTAGGACAGGTAAGACTTAGCTTTGCATGACTTTATGTGTAACTGCCCAGTTACCTAAAAGTAAAGGGGGAGGTCAAGGCAAGGTAGATATTTTATTTATCAATATCAAATGACATATATTATACTAATATATAAAATCAATATGAAGATATTAATTATACTAACATATTATATCAATATAAATATATTATAGTAATATATGAATGATATGAATATTATAGTAATATATGAATGATATGAATATTATAATGATATGTATATGAAGATAATAAAATAACAATTTTTATGAATAGGTGGCTTACATAGACACAGAAAGCACATTTCGCCCAGACAGACTAAGAGGTATCGCAGAAAGATTTAATTTGGATATAGATCAGGTTTTAGAAAACATAATAGTAAGTAGAGCTTACACAAGTGAAATGATGAGTTAGTTATTAGTGCAATTGGCTTCTTTAATGCTAGAAGATAGTTTTTCATTACTGATTGTGGATAGCATCATGGCTTTGTATAGAGTGGACTATAATGGGAGAGGATAGCTAAGTGAGCGATAATAGGAATTGGGTTGATTTTTAAGTAAACTTATAAAAATAGCAGAGTAATTTAATGTGGCTGTCTTCATCACCAATCAAGTCATGAGTGATCCCGGAGGAGGTTTGTCCTTTATGGGGGATATGAAAAAGCCAGTTGGAGGCAATATTATTGCTCACTCTTCTACCACCAGATTACAATTAAGGAAAGGTAAGGCTGATCAGAGAATATGCAAGTATATTTACTTAATTAATACTTTATTTTAGAATTTATGATTCTCCATGTTTACCAGAAGGTGAGTGCATTTTCTCTATTTCAGATCAAGGAATCACAGATGCTCTTGACTGATTATTTAATTCTATTATTTAAACCCAAAATTCAATATTTTAAATTCTATCTATTTATTTTTTACTATTTATTTTCAAATTTCTAACTTAAATTATTATCCGAAAAATTTGTCTAAATTAATTAATATTATTAATTATTTTACTTGGATAATACGTAATTATTTAATATTAAATATAAAAAGAATAAAAAAAGCCAAAATATTATTAGAAGTAAAAATAAAATAAAGATTCAATATTAGATTTGCAGATTTCGATTTAAATAACAATAAAGAAATAATTTTATAAAAAATAATTTATTTATTTATTTACAATTTTTTAAATTAAATTGAAAGATAAAGAAATCGTTTTGATACAAAAATTAATTAATTAATAAAATTTAAAACAGAAATAGATAAATAAAAAATTTAATATTTTACGCAATAAGATATTTTTTAGATAAAATAAAAATTATATATTATTAAATAATTATATTATTTAAGTCAATTTAATAATTATAAATTTAAAAATTAATTATAATTTAAAAATATGTAAAAAAAAAAGTAAAGAATTTAAACTAAATAATAATCATATAAAATCAATATAAAAAATCAAATTAGCTTTTAAAATTATATCCTTTTTAAATTTCAGAATATTCTCCTAACAGGAAACTAAAAAGATTTATTTATATGATTTATTATGGGAATAATTTATTATCTTTGTTGGTGAAAATAATAATTTCTTAGTTTTATTTATTAAAAATTATTTGATATGAATATTATTAATTTTAATAATTGAATAAAATATATATTTTATATTAATTATTATTTATATGTTGAACAACAGACTTCGGAAATAATTATTAAAAATCTTCAGCTTTTTAAACAATAAATTTATTTATTTTTACTTTTTGATATATAATAGTGATATTTTAATTAAAGTTGTTTCTATTAGGATTAAGGTAAGAATAAAATCTATTTTAAAGTATCGGTAAAACAGTATTTATTTATTATAAATTATTTTAAATTTCAAAAGATATACTAAATAATATTACTAAATTATCAATATTAAGATTATAAATTGTAAAATTTTAAACTTTTTATTAGCCTTATTTGATATTAACTTTATTTATGAATGGATATTATAATTCTATTCCTTATTATTCTCGATTATTAATTTTTAAATCAACATCATTTAATATAAATTATTGATCAACATTTTTAATTATAATTGAACCTTTAATCTAATTATTAACAATTTAAAGTTTATAATTAACTTCTAAATTATCATTTAAAAAAAGAATATCTTGATTTGCAAAAGATAACTGTTTGAATTAGATTAATTCTTTAGGAAGTTGATTCAAATTATTTTCCATTTCAAGAAATTATTGATTCTACTCAATTAAAATGTATTTATTTATGTCACCATTATTTTTATTATTTTATTTTTTTTACTATGTATTTGAAAAATAATTTTGACTTTAAGAAATCTATTTATTAGAATCAATTATTTAACTTTCAAAATTATTATTATTAATATCAAAATTGCTAGCCGTTTTGGTTAAATCTATAATTTTTAATTAATTTTTCTAAGTTTATTTATTTTTTACTTCAGTTTAACTGTAAAATAATTAATGATCATAAAATTGATGATGATTACTTTCTTCTAATTTTTGTTCAATTAAATTTAACTACATTAATTTTTAATATTGTTTTTATTAAATTATCTATAACTAATTAAAATAAATAATATTATTAGTTTTAGCGTATAACTAATTTAATTATTCTTCTAACTCTGATAACTGCTAAATTTCCTCTTAATACTCATTTTATTCTTTTCTTAAATCATCTTTGTATTCTTAAATAAAAATTCTATCTTATTTACTATTTTTAATATCGCTTTATTATATTTCTAATTATTTTTTCAATTCTTATATTTGCATGTTTTACTAAAATACTTGTTTTTCTAAATCTAATTTTTATTATTCCTTTTAATCTTCAATGTAAATATTTTAAATTTCAAATTCTTATAAATTTTAAATTAACTACTCAGTATTTTATTCATTCTAAATCTAATTTTAAATAAAATATTAGAAATTGTTTTGATTGTTTTCTTAAATAATATTCTGATTTTAATTAGACGATTTCTAAATTAAATTAAGATTTTAATTTTAATTAGGAGAATTTATGATAAATTAATTAGAATAATTTTACTAAGCAAAAGTATCTTAATGATTACAAATAAGTGAAGATTCGTTTAAGTTAGGTTGCTTTTAATTATCCTAATTAGTATTTTATTATATTTGATTATTATTGTTATTGTTATTGTTTTATATTTAATTAGTTGTAAATTATATTTGATAATTATCATTTTACATTTGATTATTTTTTTATTATAATTAATATTTGCTGTTTTATATTAAATTATTTGTTTATTTTAATTGATTATTAGTTTTTTATAATTGATTGGTATTATATTATATTTTATTACTGCTTTATTATATTTAATTATTTTATTATATTTGATTAGTATTATTTAATATTTAATTAGTATCAAAATATATTTCATTAGTATAACTTTATATTTGATTGGAATTATTTATTTATATTTAATTAGGTGAATATTATACATTTGCCTCTACTGATTTATCAACTAGGTTCTTTTAGATGACATCTTTCTACAAGTTATTTATACAACTTTCATCAGAAAAACTTTCATTTTAATCAGATACAAAAGTTTCTTCGATTTCAGTCATGTTACTTTAATAACTTTAATTAATATCAGGATTATTAATTTTTTGTATTTATATTATTAGTTATTTTAATTTCTCTTCAAATTCATCATATTCTTTTTCATTTTCCTCTTTGATTTTTTTTGAGAAATCTATAAAAAAAAAATTAAATTCAAATTGATAGATATTTTTTTTCTTCAAACCTTCATAAACTTATTTATATTAACTCATTTTAGGAAGATGTCCAAAACAAAAAGCCCAATTTTTGAGACATTCTAAATTTAAATGAAAAAAGGCTAAACTATATGATTTTTCATTTTCATCGTATTAGTCTCCAAAAATAAACTATCCTCTTGATATATCATGGTAATTTTAATATTTAAATTCAGCTAATATTCTTAATCTTGATAGAAATTTTGTTATTATATAACTTACAATATTAGGTTCCCAACAATCCATTACTTATTTTATTAACTAATTTAAATATTTATTATTTTAAATTTTTTAATATATATTACAAACAAACCAAGGAACTTTGATTCACATGTTTAAATTGGATTTTTTACATGTTGTTTAATATGATCCACTAAATCTTTTTAATATTATCTTTAATTATTATTAATATTTACATTTTATTTTCATTATTAATAACAAAATCTATTGTTTAACTATATTTTTTTAAAAATTACTATTAATTGCTTATACATTATTTAACAAGATTTATTAATATTTCTTTTTGATAGATCTATTTCATCTATTCATCTCGTATATTTAGCATTAATTTAAGAAATTTTATATTGATTATTAAACTATATAATTTATATAATCGTATACTTAATTAATAACGTAGATTATGAATTAATTATAAATTAATTATATAAAATAATTTAAACTTATAAAAATATAGTTGAAAATACTATTTTTATTTATTTATTTATAAATTTGATTATAAATAAGATTAATGAAGTTTATAATATTCATAATAATAATACATTCATTTAATAATCTTAAAATAAAAAATATTTTAAATTTGAATATTCAAAATTATTCAAAAAAATAATTTTAAACTTAATCAATACAATAAAATAATAAAGAGTTAGATTCATAAAAAAAAATTGAATTAATTGCAAACAATTTATTTAATCATATACTTTCTTTAAAATATAATTAAAATGAATATTCTATTTTAAAATAGCAATTAAATGATGTATATTCATAAATTAATAATTAAACAAATATCTATAATCAATATGAAAATTAAAACTAGAAATTCATTATTTAGTTTAAAGAATACAAAAATTATTTTGAAAAATAATCTTTATTTACAAACTAATTAGTAAATTATTTAAATTCTATTTCAAAAATAGATTATAAACACATAGTTGAAAAATTATTGGACAAAATAGAATAAGAAGATTAAACAATCTAATAATAAAATAGATAATATTAAGATTAATAAAATAAAATTAATTAATAAAGCTATAAGATTTAGGAGTTAAATTAATATATTAAATTTCTTTAAGAATCAAAAGAATTTTAAAATAATAAATTGTAATTAAATAATTCAAATTCTTAAAATTACATATTTAATTTGAAATAAATTTAAGATTTATAAAAAATAGATTAAAAAAACTATCAAAACACATCTCAAACAAAAATTTAAAAAGATTAATTAGATTAATAATAACAAAATAAAAATAAATCAAAAGTATAATTTAATTTAAAATAAAATAATCTTTTAAAAATTTAAAATCTAGATAATGAAAATAAATAATACAAATTTATTAATAAAACAAGATATAAACAAGCAAAATTAGTAGATGAATTAAATAATACGTATTAATAATTGCAAAAAACAACTTTGAATTTTAAGAGTAATAAATTAAATGAAGAAAATGATAATTAAAATAAAATATTTTCTCAAAGTTTTAATATAAATATAGTTAGTTTAACTCCTTTAAATGATATAACTACAGTTGATAAGGATTTCCATCATATAACTCAAAACTCAAATTATGATAATTACAAAAATCCTAAAATTATTCCAGAAGGATCTTTAAAAATAATGGAATAAAAAGAGAAAGAAAAGAAAATAAAAATTGAAGAAATGGAATAATAATAAAAATTAATATAAGAATTAGGGTTATATTAATAAGATTCAAGTATGGCTTTATTAACTCCTGATTAGTAAATTAAAAATATGAATAATAACCTATAATATTAAATTAATGAATAAAAATAAAACTTAATTAACCAAAATAGTTTAGGATTTTAATAAGAATAATAACAAAACAATAATTAAATATATGATAATGAAAATAATTTTTATTAATAGAAATAATAAAACACAAATTAATATGAAGAAGGAGAGCAAGTACAAGATAGAGAAGATTTTGAAATAAACTAGGAAGTAGAAAAGGAATAGTGAATTATAATATAAATATAGAATAATCAATGTTTTTTTTTGTTGCTGTTCATCCATTGAGTGATGTTATCTTGAAGGATGAGAGTCTAAAGGAATAAAAAGATAATAAAATACCATCATGACATGAGGTGCTATTCTCATATAATAAGTTGGGAATCCAGTCCAAAGTCCAGTTAATCCTTCAGTGGAGACAGTTTTGATGATGCAGTGTTAAATATTTCTATATGGGAAAGTGCCATCAGGTAACTTTTTCATCTTCTGCATTTTGGTTTTGGCATTATCGAAGGGGAGACTCATAAATGAAGCAAGGAATCCTGCTGCTGCACTGCTCATGAGTCTAGTTTATTGAGTATCCTTGGTGCCGTAATAATGATTAAGCCTCTCTTTGATTTCATCATAAGGTCCTAACATCCCTAGGTTTAACACTACTGCTCTAACCACAGTAGGAGTGCATCCTCGCCATAGACTAAAGAATCCCTCTTCACTAACAATTCTCCTAAATGCATCAAACACATTCTTATAATTCCTCCTTTAATCCATTGCTAAAGCAGTGTCATTCTACATCCTTATTAATGCTAAATCTGCTGGATTTCCTATTATTGATCCGAAAAATCCTGCAATTGCTGAACACCATGCTTTCTAACCAAAACTCAAGTCCTTACCTCCTTGTTTTTCCTTCATTCTATTGAAAACAGTCTTGTAAATTCCCAATCTGCTTGTAGTGTAAAATACTTGTCTTGTCAATGCAGAGTCTATTCCCTTGTAAAAAGAACTTACTCCTCCACTTGATAGGATTTCTTTAAACACGCTAAATGGAGATACACTTCCTGTTACAACTTTTCCTTGAGCTTTCATCTAAGATATTTCTTCTCCCTTTATCTAGATTCTCACTTTAAGCATATCCACTGGTTAAATCACTATAGTCGCAAAACAACCTGAAAAACCTCCTATTATAAATGGTTATAAAGTGTCCATTATTGAGCTCATTTTATTATTTATATTTTTTATTCTTTATATTTTTTTAAGATATCCTATTATTTTACTATTATCACGTCATCATTTATTATATTACTAAATATACTTTCACATTTATATTATTATTATCATCATTTATTTTAATCTTTTAATAATATATATTTATTCTCATTTGCATTTTTTAATTTATCATCATTAATATTATAAAAAAACCTAATATACTAATATTATTATTTATATTATTTTATTATTAATATCAATTAAAATTATCTTTTATATTTATCATTTAAACATTTTCTTGTATACTTCCTCAGACTATTTATCTTCTATTTTTTATTAAATTTGCAGTTTCTATAACAATTTCAAAGCATCAACATTTTATTAATCTGAATCAGTAATTATTTTTAAGTCTTATTAAGCCTTTTCAAATTGTTTTAAAAAAAAATAAGCTTGTGCTCTTCTAAAATAAGCTAAAATTATAAAGAGAAGTTACTTTTATTATGAATTGAAATAGAATTTTCTTTACTAATTTTAATGACTTTGTCTATATTTTCTATTGTTTTAGAATATTTCTACTATAAAAGATAAATTTAAGACATGTTATTATAAGTAGCAATTTGGAGTTAAAATATATTAAGTTTTATATTTTAATCAACAGCATCTTAATGATTTATAAATTATGAAAATTAATTTGAGTCACAAATTCCATTCACGTAAAGCAATACTTTATAATAACTTTATAAAGCTGATTTATAATCTTTATTTTTGTAAAATTCATTTCCAATTTCTTTATATTTTCTTCCCATTTCTATTTTCTACTCTATATTTTAACAAATAGGATATTTTAATTTTTATTCTTCAGTAATTTCTTGCTAATTTATCATTTATAAATATAATAAATAAAATAAAAATAATTATATAAAATGAATTTGTAATTTGTCATCAGAAAAAAATAAAGATAAAAATAAA
>Ga0315908_10000622_pt1 | contig 27702 bp, 28 predicted proteins | sample LakEriMetagenome_12_FD_203520 | JGI IMG/M metagenome (GOLD analysis project Ga0315908, IMG submission 203520) | Freshwater fungal communities from buoy surface, Lake Erie, Ohio, United States - Buoy 4 MA124 | ecosystem: Environmental > Aquatic > Freshwater > Lake > Lake biofilm | place: USA...
TTTCACATCACCCTGCGCTGCAACAGCCGTCAGTTTCTGATTGCCAAAGGGTTGAGAAGAGATGTGCTACTGGCAGTGCTAGCCAAAGCACAAACCAAAATCCCTCACAGGTTGTATGCGGTATGTCTGATGGCAAATCACCTGCACCTGCTAGTAAGACCTGAGGATGCTTCTAAGTTGCCCCGTTTGATGCACTGGGTGGGTTGGTATTCAGCAATGGCACTCAACCGCCTTGCTGGGCGTTGCGGGCACTTCTGGGAGGCACGGTATTACGCCACTGCAATTGCCCCTAAAGACCATAGGCGGGTGCTGAATACACTCAGGTATATCCACGCCAATCCCAAAGCAGCAGGGATAAGAAAGGGTTTTTATGACTCCTACAGCAACTACGGGCACTACGGCAGGTTGGAGAGTGATGGCATCAGTGAATGGCACCCAAGCTTCCTGACCCTGGCACCAACGCTGAAGGGATGCTCCAAGCAGTATGAGCGATTTTGCCAGAAGTATCGCCATCACGTCAAAGGAGCACCCAAATGCCACTGGGGCTCAAAGATGCTGAAACGATTGGTAGAGAAAGGCAGAAGCAGAAGCAAATGGGTCTCCCCAGGGCAACAGCAACTACCGTTTGCTTTTGATTGTCGCCTCAATCAAATCCCTGATGACTGGCAGCAGATTGCGGTGAGATTTAGACGAGCAAATGGTATCCGTGATGGTGATAGGGAGCGAAGTATTTGGTAGCTGCGGTGGAGAAATATATGTATCAGTAGAGGTGAAATATGGAGGTAGATGGCTTTGCTATGGGTTGATATTGCTGAGATTGCTTGCGGCGTGAAAAGCGCCTCAAGTTTGGCGGTTGCGATGGGTGATGGTGCCAGGTATCGGATGCCGTTTTGGGCTGTTTGAGGGTAGTTGAAGAAATAAAAAGCCCCTGCGGTGGTAGGGGCTTTAGGGGATAGGCTAATCATAATCGGGGATAATTTTAGTACCAATAATCATCGGGAGATGATGTGGTGCACCCATTGGGCACCCAATCCGAATCCCAATACATCCTTATAGTATTGTCCTTGCCTTTTTTGTGCCTTTCCTTTCTCACCTTGCCGCCGCCAGCCACGCCCTCAAGCTCCTCATCGCTCAACTCCAAGATCTGCCTTGCCTGATACTTGAGCCAATCCGCTTTACTCACATCAAAGCCCGCCTCCTTTGCTATCACCACAACAGCATCAAGGTCTGCAGCACCCTTGAACTTCTCTTGTAGCCCAGCATCATCCTTCAGCTTGGCAAGTAGGGCTGCGAGTTGCTCTTCTGACATCGCCTGAAGGTATTGAGGGGTGAATGACGCCATTATCGCCTACTCGCCCACGACCCGTCAGCACTCATAAGCACAACCTCACACAGCCGCACCCATAGCCACCACTTTCTCCCAGCCCTCCCCCAAGCCTTCTTCGCCCGCCCCGCCGAGCAGGTCGCCCCCCCGAGCCCATCGGCTGCCTACTGGTGAAACGGCAACCCCAAAGCGGCAGGGGTGCATAAAGAATTTGATGACCCCCATAGCAACTACGGGTACTACGCCAGATTGGAATGCGATGGCATCAGTGAGTGGCACCCCAGCTTCCTGAAGCTGGCACCAACGCTGAAGGGATGCTCCAAGCAGTATGAGCGATTTTGCCAGAAGTATCGCCATCACGTCAAAGGAGCACCTAAGTGCCACTGGGGCTCAAGGATGCTGAAACGATTGGTTGAGACCAGTAGAAGCAATAGGAGTAAAAAGAAGCGAATATCACGAGGGCAACAGCAACTACCCTTTGCTTTTGATTTACGCCTCAATCAAATCCCTGATGACTGGCATCAGATTGCGGTGAGATTTAGACGAGCGAATGGTATCCGTGATGGCGATAGGGAGCGAAGTATTTGTTAGATGCGCTGGAGGAATAGATGTATCCGTAGTACTTAATAATGCAGATGGCTGGCTTTGCTATGGGTTGATATTGGTGAGATTGCTAGCGGCGCAAAAAGGGGCTCAAAGTTAGCAGCGGAGGAGTGAGATGGTGCCAGGTATTGGATGCCGTTTGGGGCTGTTTGAGGGTGGTTGAAGAAATAAAAAGCCCCTGTGGTGGCAGGGGCTTTAGGGGATAGGCTAGGATGGGTAGTTCTAGTACCTTTAGTCGTGCGAGTAGTTACAGGAATTACAACATTCGGAAGTACCACAATGGTCACTGCTACATTTTCCCCCAGCCACACCCTCCAGCTCCTCATCACTGAGCTCAAGCGTCTGCTTTTCCTGATACTTCAGCCAATCCGCCTTGCCGACATCAAACCCTGCTTCCTTTGCCAGAGCAATAGCAGCATCAAGGTCTGCAGCACCCTTGAACTTCTCTTTTAGCCCAGCATCATCCTTGAGCTTGGCAAGCAGGGCTGCGAGTTGCTCTTCTGACATCGCCTGAAGGTATTGAGGGGTGAATGACATCATTATCGCCTACTCGCCCACGACCCGTCAGCAGCCTTCAGCACTTCCACGCACAGCCACTCCCATAGCCACCACGCTCTCCCAGGACCTTCCCCAGAGCTTCTTCTGCCTCCCACCGAGCAGATTGCCCCCGAACTGATTGGCAGACTGCTGATGAAACAACACGCCAACGGCATCTGTGATAGCAATAGGGGGAGGGGGGGGTGGCGAAGTATTTGGAAATTACGATGGGAAAATAAACGTATCAGTAGATCTCTAGAAAAGAGATGCCTTGCTTTACTGCCGGTGGAAATATTTGGGATTTATTTGGGAGGAAAAGCGAATTAATATTGGCGGCTGACGTGGGAGATGGCCCCAGCAAAGGATAGTGGTTGTCTGGAGCTTTGGGTTGATTGATGAAATGAAATGCCCTTATGGCGCAAAAGCTTGTAGGCCAGGTCACAGGCCTTATATCTCAAATCAACTTAGCAGATATTACTAATGTCTATTATGTTGCTTTGCTTGTCAAAGATTTTTATATCGTCGATTGGCATATTAAATAGGCTGCTCTCTATTATATTGCATTGGGTATTGCTGAGATCTATTATATTATAGGCTGCTCCGCCGGCTACATCCTTAAGTTCCTCATCGGTGAGTTCAGCTTTGCTTGCCTGATAGTTCAACCAATCAGACTTGTTTACATCAAAACCCGCCTGCTTGGCTATCGCCACAGCAGCATCAAGGTCTGCAGCACCCTTGAGCTTCTGCAGAAGCCCCGCATCATCCTTGAGCTTGGCAAATAGGGCTTGAAGTTGCTCTTCTGACATCGCTTGGCGGAGATAAGGGGTGAGTGAGACCATTATCACCTACACACCCACGAACCTTTAGCAATCCTCAGCATTGCTACTAAGCTTGTACGCATAGCCACGGCCGTATAGCAACCAAGACGTACCGTCAGCGCCCCCAAACCATCTTCGACCTCCTCGCAAAACAAGCTGCCCACTCACCTCATCTTGTGCATGCAGACGAATTGCTAAGCAGAGGTTGCAGAGAATTGTTTGGGCCTGAAAATCGACTCAAAGTTGACAGAGGAAGGGTGAGATAGCACTGGGTATCGGAAGAGCATTTTTGGGACGTTAAGATTGGCCAAAAAACAAGAAGCTCATGCTCCGGCAGGGGCTTGGCGAGAAAGCAGTTGTAACGTCAGATGATTATTCAACCAATCAGAATATGCCGTGGTTGGAATATAAACTAAAGAGGCAACCGCAGACAACAACAACGCCACCAGCAGAACATTCCAGCTCTTCATCGGTGAGCTCAAGAGTCTGCTTTGCCTGATACCTCAGCCAGTCCGCTTTGCTCACATCAAAGCCTGCCTCTTGTGCAACAGCAACAGCTGAATCTAGATCTGAAGCACCTTTAAACTTTTCCTGAAGCGCAGGATCATCTTTGAGCTTGGCAAGCAGGGCTTTCAGTTGATTTTCTGACATTGATGATAGATGTTAAATAAAAATAAAATATAGCATGCTTGCCCATAAGCCGTCAACATTCTTCAGCACCACCACACACAGCCACTCCCATAGCCACCAAGACACCTCTGAGCTCTCTCCCCCTCCTTATTAGCCCGCCCTGCCGAAGCCTTCGCACCCGACCTCATCGACAACCTGCTGGTTAAATGCCAACTCCATCCGTGATGGCGACAGGGCACGAAGTATTTTGGGGGTTGTGGTGAGGCAATAGATATTCAGTAGAGCTTAATAACGAAGACGACTTGTATGCAGCGGATGGAAATAGTTCAGAAAATTTGGGTGTGAAAAGCGGCTCAAAACTTGCAATAAGAGTGGACAGTGACGCCAGGTAATGGGGGGGGGGGGGGTGATTGTAGTGCGTTGCGGGTGACTAAATAAATAAAAAGCCCCTATGAAGGCAGGGGCTCGATGGGGCTAGCCTGGCACTAAAGCTAGTTAGCCACAATTGGCAAAGCAAGGTAATCAACAGTCATCGATAGTTGGGAGTCCCGCCAATATCCAAATCGTTAATCCCGTACCACCAGCCACGCTCTCCAGTTCCTGATCGCTGAGTTCAGCTTTGCTTGCCTGATACCTCAGCCAATCAGCTTCGCTGACATCAAATCCCGCCTCCTTGGCTATCGCCACAGCAGCATCAAGGTCTACAGCACCCTTGAGCTTCTCCAGAAGCACTGCATCATCCTTGAGCTTGGCAAGTAGGGCTGAAAGTTGCTCTTCTGACATCGCTTGGCGGTGATAAAGGGTGAATGCAATCATCATCGCCCACCAGCCAATGAGTGACAGCACTCCTCAACACATCCTCACAAAGCCACTCCCATAGCCACCAAGACCCTCCCAGCCCTCCTCCAATCCTTCTTCGCCCGCACCGCCGAAGTCGACGCACCCGACCTTATCGGCTGCCTGCTGGTGAAGCGCCAATCCCAAAGCGGCAGGGATAAGAAAGGGCTTTTATGACCCCTACTCCAACTACGGGCACTACGGCAGGATGGAGGTTGATGGCATCACTGAATGGCACCCCAGCTTCCTGAAGCTGGCATCAAGCTTGAAGGGGTGCTCCAAGCGTTATGAGCGCTTCTGCCAGCAGTATCGCCATCACGCCAAGGGAGAACCCAAATGCCACTGGGGCTCAAGGATGCTGAAGCGATTGGTTGAGACCAGTTGCCGCAAAAGGAGCAAGAGCAAGCACGTATCTCCAGGGCAAACACAACTACCCTTTGCTTTTGATTTGCGCCTCAATCAAATACCTGATGACTGGCATCAGATTGCGGTGAGATTTAGACGAGCGAATGGTATCCGTGATGGCGATAGGGAGCGAAGTATTTGGTAGATGCGTTGGGGAGATAAATGTATCAGTAGAGATAGAGAATAGAGGTGACTGGCTTTGCTGTGGGTGGAAATATCTGAGGATTATTTGAGCGGGAAAAGCGGCTTAAATTTGGCGGTGGAAGAGAGAGATGGTGCCAGGTATCGGATGGCTTTTGGGGCTGTTTGAGGGTGGTTGAAGAAATAAAAAGCCCCTGTGGTGGCAGGGGCTTTAGGGGATAGGCTAGGATGGGTACCTTAAGGTAGTTCTAAGATGATTTGTTTACCTTAGTCTATATGGCCAGACTTAGTCATATCCACAACCACTGTGTCAGCATTATAAATAAAATCACAAACGAAAATTCCCCCAGCCACACCCTCCAGCTCCTCATCACTGAGCTCAAGCGTCTGCTTTGCCTGATACTTCAGCCAATCCGCCTTGCTGACATCAAACCCTGCTTCCTTTGCCAGAGCAATAGCAGCATCAAGGTCTGCAGCACCCTTGAACTTCTCTTGTAGCCCAGCATCATCCTTGAGGTTGGCAAGTAGGGCTTGAAGTTGCTCTTCTGACATCGCTTGACGGTGATAAAGGGTGGATGGTTTCATTATCGCCTACTCGCCCACGACCCGTCAGCACTCCTCAGCACCAGCACACACAGCCACTCCCATAGCCACCAAGCTCTCCCAGCACCTCCCCCAATCCTTCTTCGCCCGCACCGCCGAAGTCGTCGCACCCCATCAACGAAACCCTCTTCGGGGAGCCTGGGCGGTTTTATGTCTATGTGAGCTACGGAATTCACCACTGCGTCAAAAGAGTCAGACCTCCATTCGGTTCAAATAGCCACCGGATTTACGTGAGAGCTCTTGATAAGCTCCCAACTCACTAATCCGCCCGTCTGCAATCACAACAATCTGATCAGCCGATTCGATTGTTGATAACCTATGAGCAATAGCTATCCTGGTAATTGGAAGTGATTCGAGCGTCGAAGTCACCGCCGCCTGTGTGTGGGCATCCAGAGCACTTGTGGCCTCATCCAACAACAAGACCTTGGGTTTCCCCACCAACGCACGCGCCAGAGATAGGCGTTGGCGTTGACCTCCAGAAATCCCCATCGCCCCTTCACTGATCACAGTTTCCAATTTCATGGGCATACGATCAACATCGTCTGCAACTGAAGCCTGGGCTAAGGCCTCCCATACTTCATCGCGGCTATAGGCCCTGCCAGCGCGGACAACGTCGTAAATAGAGCCAGTGGGCAAAGGCGCATTCTGCAGCACCACCCCTAATTGGCGGCGGTAGTGGCGCACGGCCAGCTTCTTCAAATCAACGCCATCGATATTGATTACACCGGCTTCCGGTTCCATCAACCTCAGTAGGCAACGCAGCAACGTCGTCTTGCCACAACCTGAGGCACCGGTGATAGCTGTATAACACCCTTGGGGAATGGTGAGGTTGATTTCCTGCAGCAATGGAAGAGGGGCATCCGCATAGCGCACCTGGAGATTGTTGAGCTCAATCTGGCCCACCAGTTCATGCATTTGCCCGGCCTCCCCATAGCCTGTTTCGGGAGCTGCAAACATCACCACACTTGAGCGTTGCCAGAGCACCAGCAATCGAGCCACCGTATGTGCCACCTGTACAGCCAGTGACGAAAGTTGGCTGTTGAATGACACATAGGCAGCCTGAAATGCCACAAAGGTGGCCACGAGCTGGTTGGCCCCCATCGCGGCAACACCACCTTGACCAGCTCCCTGGGTCTTGGCTTTAGTAAGCATCACAACGAATGCCACGAAAATCACAACCTGGCCCAGCGGGGTCAACACCCTGGCCAGCACCGAAAGGGCGTCGTTGACGGCTTCACCACGACGCATCAAGCCACCGAGGCGAACCACCTGGCTGATCCACTGCTCAAACACAAACGGCTCACTGCCGCTGACACGGATCTGGGGCATGCCCACCACGGCCTGTAGACCCATGTCACCTACAAGAGCCTGGCCTTCCTGCAGAGGTTTCTCAAGCTTGGCCGCCTGCAGCACTAGCAGCACCATCACCACCGCACTGACCAAGCTGAAGGCGGTGGCCGCCATGGCGAGCTGGCTCTGATAGACAAACATCAGCACTAGGTTGCTGATCGAAAACATCATGCCTAGCCCAGCAGTAAGCAAGCCGCTGCTAACCAATTGCCTCATCTGGCTGATGGACCCGACGCGGGTGAGCAGATCGGCAGTACCGAGTTTCTGGAAAAAATCCAGCGGCAGTCGTAATAGGTGGCTCCATATGGCAGCCTCTAGGCGCAGATTCACAAGGGATTCCATCCGAACCGTTGCCAAGCTGCTGAAGCCCTGAGATACCACGGTGCACAGGGCAATGAGCAGCACCACAAGCGACGTTTCCACCACCAGCTGCAGGTCTCCTAGCGGCAACACTGTGCCAACGAGGAAGGTGGTAAGAGTGGGAATGCTGAGGTTGAAAATCGCTACCACCAGGGCACTGAAAAGCACCGTTAGTAGGGGAGTGAGATTGTTGCCGAGAGCAAAGAACAGGAGGTTCTTCAGTGAGCCCAACGGTACAGGCAGCGAGGCATAGAGCTCAAAGGAATAGGGCTTCAGCAGCAGCTCAGACGAAAGAGCAACCCGCTCACCGCTGCGTGGGTCAAAAGCAACCGTCTGGGCACCAAGACGATGCACCGCTAAGGGCCGGCCGTCATTCTCCGCGAAGACGATCAACATCGCTCGGGTGGAGCGGAGCAGATCAGTTGGTGTTTTAACCCCACGGTGGGGCACATTGTTGGCCTCCAACAGTGCGCTGAAGTCTCCCTCAGTCGGCACCATTGGCCGCCGATCACCCAGCGCCGTCATCGCATAACTCAAGACCCTGCCGCCGGGGTCGTTGTTGTTGCCGTTGAGTTCAATCTCATCCAGCCCCTGTTGTTGCACCGCAGCCATGCCGCGTAACAGGGCTTGTTGCCTTGTGTCTGCAATTGTCATCAGCTAGCTCCTCCCGTGGCGCCCACGAGTTCAGCCTCCAGTAGACGCTGGTAGGGTCCAGGCCTTTTAGCCAGATCCTGGGGGCGGCCCTCTTGCACCAGCCGACCTTGATCAAGGACGATCACCCAGTCACTGATCTGGGCTCCATACATGCGGTGCGCCACCGTCACCAATGTTCGGGGGGTTCGTTTGATCTCATTAAGAATTTGTCTCTCGCGGCGTTCATCTAGGGCACTGGTCGCCTCATCCATCAGCAACAGGCTGGGCTGGCGTAGCAGGGCCCTGGCGATCTCCACTCGCTGCCTTTGGCCTCCGCTGAGGTTGCCACCCGACTCGTTTAGACGCATACCAAGGGCACCGGCACCACCAAGATCTTCCAATAAACCCGCCTGTTCCAATGCCATGAGCGCATCACTGGAGCGAAAGCGCGGATCCCAGAGGCTCAGGTTCTGCTCCACCGTTGCGGGGAACAAAAAGACATCCTGAGAGACAAGAGCAATCGAGGCACGCAGGGTTGGATCGTCCCAATCCATCCAATCGCGCCCGTCGTAGAGGATAGTTCCTTGGCTGGGGCGATAAAGGCCTGCCAGCAAACGCAACAGGGTGGATTTACCCGAACCGCTCCCGCCAACGATGGCAAGGTGTTCACCGGCCTGCAGATTCAGGTTCAGCCCCGCAAACATCAACGGTGTGGTGGAGCTGAACTGGTATCCCAGATCGCGCAACTCCAGGGCCCCTTGCAATTGCCGCTGGGGCTCTTGGCGCTCAGCGGTCATCTGGAAACTCCGCACCATGTCATCAACATCGGTGTCGATCACATCGTTGATTCTGCCCACCTCACCATCGAGTTGCTGCAGTTGGCTACTCAGCAGACTGAGCTGCTGCAAAGGCTCCTGAATCATCCCCATCAAAAACTGAAAGGCCATCAGCTCACCCAGTGACAACTGGCCTTTGATAATCAAGACACCTCCAAGCAAGATCACGCTGCAGCGCAGCAAAAAACCTGAGGTGGTTCCAATCATCCCCACGAGCGCGGCAGCCAAGGATTGCTTTTGAAGCTCAGCCAATGCGTCGTTGAAACTTGCTGACCACTGGACGAATGCTTCATTTTCAAGACCACTGGCCTTGATGCTCTCAATGCACTGGATGACATACATTCCAATGCCTTGAGCCTTGCCCTGGAGCATCGCCAGCTTATAGTTATCTCCTTTGCGGATCTCACGGACCCAAAGGGTTAACGCTGAGTTTCCGCCGGCAATCGCCACCGTGAGCAGAGATAACCAAGGAGAGATCAGCAGCCCCACCATCAAGGCCAACAAGCCAGAACCCAGGGACAACGCAAAGTCAATCACCCCGTTGATACCGAGCTGAACCAACGAAAATGGCAGGAGTAACCGCGTCGCCAGCTCTCCACGCATTCGTTGTACGAAATATCGATATGGCAGGCTAAACAATGAAATATAGAGCAGGCTGCTGACCCGCTTGAGCAGTAAATTGCTCAGGCTGCGTAGGATCAGTTTCTGCAGGTTGAGCAAAGAGATCAACACTGCAACTGCAATTCCCGTAATCCAGATCACAGGTATTGCAATGTTTTGATGACCCTGCTGCAAAAAACCATCAATGAACTGGCTTGTCGCCCCTGCGATGAACAGCTCCGGCAAGGCCCCGGCCAAGGACACCAAAGCGAGCCATGGCAGCAAGCTGCGGTAGGGCCAAAGCAGGCTGGGTACCCAGCGGTACAAGCCAGGTTCACGCCCACCGCGAGAGAAGTCAGGGCCTGGATGCAACTCCAGCACCACACCTGTAAAACTTGTTTCAAACTCTTCCCAGTTGACGCTCATGCGTCCTCTTGCGGGATCACTCAAAAGCGCTTTGCCGCGCTGAAAGCCCTCGAGAACGAGGAAGTGATTGAAGTTCCAGAATAGAATGCAGGGGAAGTGGCCCTTCTCAAGCAACGATTTGGCACTACTGCGAAAGGCTTTGACCTCAATTCCGTAACTTTGGGCGGCCTGTTTGAGCTGCTTGGCGGTCACCCCATCACGGCTTATGCCACAACGATCGCGTAACTCCGCAAGGGGTAAAACTTTGCCCAGATAGCCCATCACAATCTTGAGGCTGGCGGCGCCGCACTCCACCGCCTCGTACTGCAACACTGTTGGTGTCACCACACGGGTGTTTCTCTTCATTTGTTGTCAGTCGTAAGGCCAAAGACACGCTGCAGCGCAGGCATCACGAACTCGATTGGGTGCAAATAGTTCGTGGTGATCTGCACATCTGCCAGAGTGGCAATGCGCACCGGCTGAGGAGGGCGACGGCTAGAGCTCCAGCGGTAACAACCGTAGCTGCTTGCCTTATTGCATTCGGCCGGGTTTAGCTTTTCCAACTCGACTCGGACCAAGTATGGGGTAGGGACGAGCTGCTGAATCGGACCCACCAATGCCCGACTCTGCAGCGCGCCTTGCAGACCATCTGCATCGAGCGGCGTCTTACTGACTTCAACGACCTTGCCAGGAATGCCTCCATATTGTGCTCTTGAGATCCCCTTCGGCGTTAGCAACACCGACATGCCTGTACTGACCTGCTCAGCAGCAGCAGCATCGAGAAATACGGGGATGGTACTTGGCAGATAGGGCGGCGCTGTTGAGTAGATGATCAACTCCTGCCCCTGCCTGACAAAACTTCCATTGAAGAAATTACGGCTTAACATATAGACGCCTTGCGCGGGCGCGAACACCGTCGTCTTGGCAATATATTGCATCAGCTGATTTTGAAGCCTGTTACGACTATCTAGATTAGAAACGGAAGCCTGTTTCGACTGTTCTAGCTGATCATCGCGGCTGATCTTTGTATTAACTTGAGCGGAGTTGGCACTTAGCAACTGGCTTTCAAGCGTGTTAATACGAGACTGCTCTTCCATAACCGCAGTGCTAGGAAGATATCCTTGCTTCCAAAGCTTTAAATACCGTTGATACAGCTTGCGGCGCTCAGATAATTCCTTGACTATGGCAGAACGCTGGTCATATTGTAAATCATCCAGACCACTTAGCTGTTCAGCTCTTTTGATCCTATCCAGGCTTTGCTGGCGCTTCACGCTTTCAGCGGGCAAAGCACTTTTCAGGCTTGAGCTTAATTCTGCCCTGGCAAGCTTGTCTTCAATCCTGGCGAGTACGGTCGCACCAGGATAACTTACAACTGGAGGCGCTGCATCGCTCCCGTTCTTTCCGGGCTTTACCTCTTCTGCCGACAAATTAAGGACCTGTCCACTTATGGGGGCCAAGGCTACCTCCACAAGTCGCTTTAGCTGGTCCATGCTAAGGACTTGACTGCTGAGGGGCCCTGATTGTTTAAGCTCTAGGTTGCGCAGGATTTCGTTGTATCGCTGCTGCTGGATTGGCAGGACGTTGGGATTATAACCGCTGACCTGATTATACATAATTCCCGACGTTGGCGCTTCTAGGCTTTTTAATTGGCTGCGCGGCTTCGTGCAGTTGCACACAAGTACGCCAGTGCCATTCACCTGAACCGGCACCCTTGCCAGAATCGACCACGCCACCCCGAGACCAGCGATGGTGGCGCCAGCGATCGCAGTCAGCCGAACAGGCAGCGGTAGAAAAGCTGCCGGCTTAGTTGAATCAGTTCCGGCTTGCAGGCGTTCAAGGGCAACCTTTTCGAAGATCTCAAAGCGATCAGCGGCGCGTCTCGGGGGGGAATTCTCCTGAGCGTCATCGGCAAAGCTGGGATCAGAGCTTGGCGGTGTCATGAATCGAGAGGCGGTAGGGAGTCAGTGAACTGGTTGAAACGTCATCGATCGGTTGCGTCGTGAGCGATATTGCATCTTGGTCATTGCTTACGAAGGCTGCTGACCCGCTGGTTCAGTAAAGGCTGGGTGCTAGCTGGCCAACGGGCTGAGCTGCGGAAGAGAGCGGCTACCGAGCTGTTGTAGTCCTTCACGGAGGAGGCATAGTTATTGGCGGCATTAATGGCCTGATTCAGGGCGACCACCAAGGAAGACATGTCACTCACTCCGACCTCAAATCGAGCACGCACCGCGACCGCTGCCGCGCGGGCCGAGGTCACCTGAGCTTCACTGCTCTTCATCGCCAACTGACTGGTCCTGTAGGCCGCATAGGCCTGCTCCACTTCCCTGGTGACGTTCAACCGATCAAGGGCTGCCTGATCACTGGCCTGCTTACCTAGGTCCTTCTGGGCCTCTGCCTGGGCTGCATTGATGCCGCCGTCGAAGAACTGCCAGGTGAAACCCAAACCGAAGCCACCATTCCAGTTGGTGCTGCGATTGTTGGTGGTGACACTGGCCTGCTGTCCCGATAGGGTGCGATCCGTATTGCTTTCTCCATACTGCCCGTTCGCACCAACGCTGAAGCGCGGCCAGTAGGTGTTGAATAGCGCTGTAGCACTCCAACGCGCACTGGCTGCCGAGGCCAGACTCACTTTGATTTCTTCACGTAGATTCAAAGCCTGCTCAATAGTTGATTGGAGGGGGTCAGGCCAATCACCAAGTGCTTGCAATCCATCACTCGGGAGCACCAGAGATCCTGGAGGCTGGGCCGTAACCTGAGCAAGACGCGCAGACGCATCGGCGAACTGACGATAAGCCGCAATCAAGGTGTTCAAAGTTGCGTACTGCTGCGTACGGATTTGCTCCACATCAGCAATATTGACCAAGCCGTTATTGAACTGGACTTCTGTTTCTTTAACCTGACGCACCGTTATTCTGAGAATCTCTCCGTAGGCTTCAATCAGCAGCTTCTGCTCCTGCAGGCTGTAGTAAGCCTGCTGAATCTCAAGAACGAGGTTGCGTGCACTAACGTCAAACAGCAATTGTTGGCGCTTAAGATTCTCGCTGGCTGCGTTAATACTTGGCCCTCTGCTTGGATCAAAGAATGTCCAGCCAACCGTGAGACCGATGTTGGTTGCTGTGGAAGCGGAATTGCCACTGCTCTCAACCAAGAGTGGAAGCGCTTCGTCGCGACTAGTGTCGCTGCTGGATGAGAAGCTCCTACCCGGAACAAAGGGCCCGGAGGATGCACTTAGCGTTGGATACCACTGGCGCCTGACGGCGATCAGATTCCACTGCTGGCCCTGAATCTCGGCATAGGCCGCAGCTAGCTGGGGATTGTTGAGCAGGCCTGACTCCAGCGCCTGGTCAAGGGTCATGCCCTTGCTGCGTAAATCGAAATCACGCCGCAGGTCCCCCAATTGTCCTTCGAGCTCACCCGTCAGAGCTTGAGGCCGAACCTGAGGCGCCGGAAATCCTTCGATGCGATATATCGACTGGGCACAAACAACTGCGGGAGCAGAATTTAAAACCAAAGCCGCGAGGATGGACCCTAAACGAGTTTGCATCCTTGAATAATATTCCCGATAATTGTACCAAAAAAACCATCCTTGCCAAGCCGCCCCATGTATTTCCAGACGCTGGAGCGCAATCCTGCATAACCCCCTTGGGGGCGGCACTTGGAAAGGCGGGAGCACGGACTGAGCTGGGCCGTTGCAAGCCAGGCCCTCACCCCCCCTTTGAGCGAGATCGCCATCAACCCCTGGGGGCCAATTGCCGAGGTTCGGCAGGTGCCCCGTTCGACCTCAGTCTCTGCGACTCGCTCAATTCCGATCGAAGCTCCCGGGACTGCTGCACCAGAGGCTTTGCGCGCAAAGCGCTCGCCGATGCCCTCAGCCAGGCCGGCCTCTCTGGTGTATTAAGTCAGTTGCCTTAGCCTCCCTACTGTGACGTGGATCCGGCGAAGCCCAACGCCGTGAGCTGGGCATCGTGACCCTCCCCACCACCCTGACGGAGGCTCTGACCGGACTCGAAGCAGCCTTCTACTGAATAGCGGAGTAGTTGAAATCGTCGCCGATGTAGCCAAGGGGCAATTGGTCACGCTCAGCCAGGGCCGCCGCAAAACAATCCCCGAAGTTGAGCTGGGCCGGATGGCCCTGGCCCTTGCCAAAACGCTGGAAGATGCCGAGAGCGCGCTCTGCCAGATCCGCATCCACCGGCACCAGATCGGGGTCAATCAGATCCAGCAAGGTCTGCATCGGTTCGAGCACACCACGGCAGTGAGCAACCAGCAGCAGCTCCTGCAGGGTGCCAGCGGACATGCGTAGAACCTCTGCCTCCTCGAGCCTCTGCTGGTGTCGCTCCCACCCCGGTTCTCGCTGAAGAATCGCCAGCAGCAGCGAAGTATCCAGAATCACGATGGCAAGCCCTGCTCGTCGTACAGCGAATCGGGATGAAAAGGTTTGGCCGTCTCAATGGCCTGATCCTGCAGGACTGGTAACTCGGCACTGAGGCGCCTGCGCCGGCTCAACCACCGCTGCCGCTGCAGCTCCAGCTCCAAAGCATCCCGCACAATCTCCGTGACGCCCCTGCCCGTGAGCTGGCGCAGCTGCTCGAGCAGGGCGTCCACCCGAGGGCTCTTGATGCTGACAGCCATTGCGGAAAGCGCTTATAGATTTCAATTCTAGAATCGAAATCAGCCCCCGGCACCAATGCACCTCTCAAGGGCCTGACGCGAAGCACAGGAGAGAATGGCCCCATCCGTCCCAACCCCTGCGCCGATGTCCGCCGCTCCCACCAACCCCACCTATGGCGAAGTCACCACCCAGGGAGCCTCTACCAACATCGCCTGGCACCACACCTCGGTGGATCGCTCTGGCCGGGCTCTGCAGCGCGGCCACCGCAGCGCCATCCTTTGGTTCACCGGCCTCAGCGGCTCGGGCAAAAGCACCCTGGCAAACGCCGTGAACTCCGCTCTATTTGGACAGGGCCTCAGCTGCTACGTGCTGGATGGCGACAACATCCGCCACGGCCTCTGCAAGGACCTGGGCTTCTCCGATGCCGCCCGCGAGGAAAACATCCGCCGCATTGGCGAAGTGAGCAAGCTTTTTCTAGATGCGGGAGTGGTGGTGCTCACGGCCTTCGTGTCGCCCTTCAAGGCCGACCGCGACAAGGCCCGCGCCCTGGTGGACCCCGGCGACTTCATCGAGATCCACTGCGCCGCCGACCTGGAGGTGTGCGAGGGGCGCGACACCAAGGGCCTTTATGCCAAGGCGCGGGCCGGCGAAATCAAGGAGTTCACGGGCATCTCCAGCCCCTATGAGGCCCCGGAAAGCCCCGAGCTGCGGGTGCCCACCGGCAGCCAAAACCTGGAGGAGTCGGTGGCCGTGGTGCTCAGCTATCTGGCAGCTCAGGGCGTGATCCCGCAGGGGAGCTGAACACCGGCACCTCACCGGAGCGCAGCTGCTCTCCCCAAGCATCGAGGAAGGTCTTGGCGCAGCTTGCCACCGGCACCGCCAGCACCAGGCCGAGCAGATCCCCCAGGCCCAGCAGGCTGCCCAGGCGCGCACCCAACGGCAGGCTGATCAACAGCCAGGCCGGCTGCAGCCCCACAATCCGGCCCATCAGCCGGGGCTGGATCACCTGGTCCACTACCTGACCAACGCTGATGGCCGCGGCCAGCACTTCTAGGCCCGTGCGGGGATCATCCAGGGCGAGCAGCACGCTCACCGCCACGATCGTGAGGGCACTGGCATAGGGCACCAGGGTGGTGAAGCCAATCGCCACCGCAAACAGCACTCCATAGGGAATGCCCAGCAGGGTGAACACCACGATCTGGGCAACGCTGAGAATCAGGGCCAGCAACACCTGGCCGGCGAAGTAGCCGCGGAAGGTGCGGTTCAAAGTCGTGACCACCAGGCTGCGCGCCCGTAGGGGAAGCCACTGGGCCAGGCCGGAACTGATGCCCTCCCCTCCCAGCAGTAGAAACACCGCCAGCACCAGCACGATCACGGTGTTGACCGTGAGGCCCACGGTGGTGCCCAACAGACTGAGCAGCTGCTGGCTGAATTGGCGGGCCAGCTGGCTGGTGCGGGTGAGCAGCTCGCTGCTGAGGTCGCCAAAATCGGTGGGCAGACCCCGCGCCACCGCCCAGGCCTGCAGCTGCTGCAACAGGGTTTCCCCCTGGGCCAACCAGCCCGGCAGGGCCGTGATCAGCTCGCCCAACTGCTCGACCAGCCGGGGCACCAGCCAGACGGCGGCCAGGCCGATCAGTCCCACACTCACCCCCACCACCAGGGCGTAGGCAAGCCAGCGCGGCAGACCGCGGCCCATCAGCCAGCGGCTGGGCAAATCCAGCAGGAAGGCGATCAGCGCCGCCGCCACAAACAGGGCCGGGAAGGGCGCCAGGGGCAGCAGCAGCTGGCGCAGCACCCAGAGGTTGAGCACCAGCAAGGGCAAGGCCAGGCCGGCCTTGAGCCAGGGGGGCAGAACGAGCCGTTCCAGCATCAGCCCATCTGCTCCAGGTAAGCCCGGCTGCCCAGCTGCTGCAGGCGGGTGTCCTTGGCCGTCACCTGGGCGTGCAGCCCATCGCGGTAGTCCGAGATCTCCTGGGCGAGGCGGGGATCAGCGGTGGCCAGGATCTGCGCCGCCAGCAGGCCAGCGTTGAGGCCATTACCGATCGCCACCGTGGCCACCGGAATACCAGCGGGCATCTGCACGATCGAATGCAGCGAATCCACACCCGATAGGGCCCGGCTTTGCACCGGCACGCCGATCACCGGCAGGGTGGTGAGCGAGGCCACCATCCCGGGCAGGTGGGCGGCGCCGCCGGCGCCGGCGACGATCACCTTGAAGCCCCGCTCCCGGGCCATCTGGGCAAATTCCACCATCTCCAGGGGAGTGCGATGGGCCGAGAGCACCCGCACCTCTACCGCCACTCCAAACCGTTCCAGCACCTGCACCGCCGGCTGCATCGTGGGCAGATCTGAGTCGCTGCCCATCACCACCGCGACCCTGGGAACACCGGGGCCCGCGGGCGAATTGGAAGGGGGGATGGCAACCACGCAGGCGCAGGCGGAGAATGGCATTGTCCCGTCTGGCGGCCCTTCTGCCCATGCGCTGGCTCAGCAATGTGCGACTGCCCCAGGCCAAGCGCTGCAGCCATGGCGCCAACCAGCGCTGGCGCATCGGCCTTGACGACGACGATCTGATCAGCCTGGTGGAGCCTTTGCCCGCCGATAGCCGGGCCGCCGGTGACGACTGGCACGGCGACTGGCTCAGCCCGGCCGGGGTGGATCTGCAGATCAACGGCGGCCTGGGCCTGGCTTTTCCGGAGCTCACGCCGGCCGATCTCCCCCAGCTGGAAGCGCTGCTGGAGCTGCTCTGGCGCGATGGTGTCGAAGCGATCTGCCCCACCCTGGTGACCTGCGGCGTTGCACCCCTGCGCCAGGCCCTGGCCGTGCTGGCCGAGGCGCGGGCAGCCCACCGACCGGGCCGCTGCCAGCTACTGGGCGCCCACCTGGAGGGTCCCTTCCTTGAGCCCAGTCGCCGGGGCGCCCATCCCGCCCAGCACCTGGCCGCCCCGAGCCTGGCCGCCCTGCTACAGCGCATCGACGGCTTTGAAAGCGACATCGATCTGGTGACCCTGGCCCCGGAACTGGAGGGGGCTGGCGCCGTGATCACCGCCCTTGCCGAGCGGGGAATCGTGGTGAGCCTGGGCCACAGCGCCGCCAGCGAGACCCAGGCCCAGGCAGCCTTCGCTGCCGGGGTGACGATGCTCACCCACGCCTTCAACGCCATGCCCAACATGGACCGGCGCGCACCAGGGCCGGTGGCGGCTGCCGCCCTGCGGGGGGATGTGGCAATCGGCCTGATCGCCGATGGGGTGCACGTGGCCCCTACCATGGCGGTGCTGCTGCAGCGGCTGGCGCCTGAGCAGGTGGTGCTGGTGAGCGATGCCCTGGCCCCCTACGGTCTCGGCGAAGGCCAGCACCGCTGGGATGAGCGCTTACTGATCGTGGCCGACGGCAGCTGCCGGCTGGAAGACGGCACCCTGGCCGGCGTCACCCTGCCGCTGCTGGAGGGGGTGCGGCGCCTGGCCCAGTGGACCGGTGAGCCGGCCCGGGCCATCGCCGCCGCCACCGTGCTGCCCCGGCGGGTGCTGGGCGATGACCGCAGCCTCGACCAGATGCTGCTGGGCATGCCCCTGGCGGAAACCCTGCGCTGGCAGGAGGGGCCCGCCGGGCTCAGCTGGCAGCGGCCCGGAGCAGAAGTCACTCCCTAGGATCCGCGCCACGACCGGATATGCCCATGCCCCCCGACCAGCTACTGGAAGCCAACCAGGCCGAAAAACTCGAGGTGAAGGGCTACTTCGAAACCACCGGCTTTGAGCGCTGGAACCGCATCTACAGCGACAGCGACGACGTCAACCGGGTGCAGCGCAACATCCGCATCGGCCACCAGAAGACCGTCGACAACGTGCTGGCCTGGCTGCAGGAGCAGGGCGGATTGGAGAGCCGCAGCTTCTGTGATGCCGGCTGCGGCGTAGGCAGCCTGACCCTGCCCTTGGCCCAGCTGGGTGCGGGATCCATCGCCGCCTCCGACCTCTCTGCTGCGATGGTGCAAGAAGCGCAGCGCCGCGCTGCTGATCTGGGCGTCAAGCCCGGCCAGATCAGCTTCCTGGCCTCCGATCTAGAGAGCCTGGAGGGTCGCTACGACACGGTGATCTGCCTGGACGTGTTCATCCACTACCCCCAGGCCCCGGCCGAGGAGATGGTGCGCCACCTGGCCTCGATGGCGGAGCGGCACCTGATCGTGAGCTTCGCTCCCTACACGCCGCTGCTGGCCCTGCTCAAGGGCATCGGCCAGCTGTTCCCAGGCCCCAGCAAGACCACCCGGGCCTACACCCTGCGCGAGGATGGCATCGTGGCCGCCGCGGCCAAAGCCGGCTTCAAGCCCATGCGCCGCAGCCTCAACAAGGCGCCCTTTTACTTCTCAAGGCTGATCGCCTTCGAGCGGGCCTGAGCAGCCCTAGGTAAGGGCCCGCACCACCCGAAACGTCAGGTTGAGGCGCTGCTGCTGCAGCCGCAGCCGGCGCGGCAGGGCGTGCTGCCACCACAGCTGGGTGGGGGGCTCCATCAACAGCAAATCGCCGTTGTGCAATGGAATGTTGAACGGGGTGCAATCGCCAAAACCAGCAGGCAACTGGCAGGCACCGGAGGCGACAGCGGCGCGATTACGCGGGCTGGGCTGGGGCCGCAGGCGGAAGTCGCGGGGGGCGCCAAGGCTGAGGGAGGCGATCGGGGCGGTGGGCTCGAGCTCAGGTTCATCGTCCGCATGCCAGCCCATGGCGTCGCGGCCGTCGCGGTAGCGATTGAGCAACAGGGAGTTGAAGCGCCAGCCGGTGAGCACCTGCAGGGCCTCGCGCAGCTCGGCGGCAGCCGGCGACCAGGGCTCAATCGCGTTGGCCAGGCCGCTGTAGCTGTAGCCGCAGCCGGGATCGGCCATCCAGCAGGTGAGCCGCGGCAGCAGGTGACGGCGGCCGTAAATCGTGATCGCCTCCTGCTTCCAGGGCACCTCGAGCTGCAGGCGCTCCAGCAGCTCAGCCGCGGCGCTGGGCGCCAGCCAGGCCGGCCAGTGGCGCAGGTGCAGGCCCGGAGCTTGAACTTCAGCCATCGGCAGCTCCGCGCAGGGCCTCGGGCAACGGCGCCTCCAGCGCAAGCAGGTCGCCATCGGGGCAGACCAACCGCAGCCGGTGGGCGTGCAGGTGGTAACCGCCATCCCCCGGCAGGGCCTGCTCGGCGGCCAACCCGCCCGGGGCGTAGAGCGGATCGCCCAGCAGGGGCGCCCCGGCGGCGGCGGTGTGGATGCGGATCTGGTGGGGCCGCCCCGTAGCGATCATGACCTCCACCAGCCAGGCCCGCTCGCCTCGCTCCAGCAGGCGCAATTCGCTGCGGGCCGGCAGGGCAACCGGATCCGACGGAGCAGCGGCCCATATGGTGCCAAGCCGGGTATGGGGACAGCGACCAATCGGCGTGGTGAGGCTGAGCTGTTGGTCGGGCTCCAGCGCCAGCAAGGGGGACTCGGGCACCGGGGGCTGGAGCAGGGCCCGGTAGGTCTTGGTGCAGCGGCGTTGCGCCGTGCTCTCCCGCAGCAGGGCGCTGAGCCAGGCTCGGCTGCCGGGGCTGCGAGCACATACCAGCAGGCCCGAGGTGAAGCGTCCCAGGCGGTGCACGGGCCGGGCCTCGGGCCAGCGGTCCTGGAGCTGGGCCAGCAAGGTGTGCTCCAGGAAGCCGCCGGCCGGCAGCACCGGCAGGCCGCTGGGCTTGTTGAACACCAGCAGGTCGCCGTTGTCGAACAGGGGGCTGGGCAACACCGGCACGGCCGCCTCCTGCCAGGGGGGCCGATGCCAGATCAGCTGATCTCCGGCTGCGAGGGCCCCATCGGCCTGGAGCTGCTGGCCGTTCCTGGAGATCTCCCCGGCGGCGAGGCGCTGCAGCCAATCGTTAGGCGTTGAATGGCGATAGCAACCGGCATAAAAAGCGCTGACGCTCCGGCCGGCGGCCCTGGGGGCGATGCGATCCCTGTAGGCGAAGCCGCCATTAAGGGCAGGCGCCAGCCAGGCTGTCTCAGTCGACAAGACTGTTTCAGTCAACAAGCCCGTGCTCGAGCGCGTAGCGCACCAGTTCGGTGCGGCTGGCGGTGCCGGTTTTGATGAACAGCCGACTGACGTACTTCTCGACGTTGCGGATCGAGGTTTCCAGTCGCCGGGCGATCTCTTTATTCATCATCCCCTCGGCCACCAGCTGCAACACGCTGGCCTCCCGCGGCGTGAACACAAGCTCGGGCGCGCTGGCTGGCTTCTTGGCACTGCCCGTGGCGAGCAGGGAGCGAATCTCGGTGATCTGCTTGGACAGCTGGCCAATGTCGGCGTCAGCGAAGCGGGCCGCCTCCGCCAGCAGCCGCTGCTGGCGCTTGACGACGTTGTTTACCCGGGCCACCAGCTCGTCGGGATCAAAGGGTTTGGGGATGTAGTCGTCGCAGCCGGCCTGGAAGCCGGTGACGCGATCAGCAGTCATGCCCTTGGCGGTGAGAAAGATCACCGGCGTGCCACCCAGCCGCTCGTCGGCCCGCAACTTCTGGAGCAGGCCGTAGCCATCGAGGCGCGGCATCATCACGTCGCTGAGGATGACGTCGGGCAGCATCTCCTGGGCCACGGCCCAGCCCTCCTCACCGTCGTTGGCGGTGGTCACCGCAAAGCCCTCATCTTCCAGATAGGCCTTTACCGCCGTGCGCAGGCCGGGCTCATCGTCGACCAGCAGCAAGCGCACGGGCGTCGCTTCAGGTTCCTGGGCCGGGGTCAGATCTGGGTTCATGGCGGCCACTCTGCAGGTATCCAGTCGGCATGGATCAGTCTGCAGGCGCTCAGCGGGAGCGTCCAGGCACGATCTGCTCGGATTCCCGCAGGCTGCCGCTGTAGCCGAGCTGGCGGGCCAGGGGCCCCAGGCCAGCTGGATCCTTGCCGGCTTGCTCAGGGAAGCAGGTGGCCCACCACACCAGGTGGTCGATGTGATTGGCGGTCGTGATCGCTCCGCCCGGGTTCAGCTCGCGGATGTAGAGGTTGGGGCCATCGCTAGTAACCCGCATCGGCGCCGAAGGGGTGCAGCGGATGGTTTCGCTGCGCACCTTGACGTCGTTGGGCTGCTCATCCCAGAGCTTGATGCGCCACAGGCCGGGGGTCTTGGCATCGGCTACAGCCCCATAAATACCAATCGCCTGCTTGCCGCCCAGGCCGGGGCGCTCCTGCAGCAGCAGCAGTCCTGGCGGCCGGGCATCCTCTGGCCGCACCCCGCCGCCCTCCGCCCAGCTGGGTGGCGCCAGCGCTGCTGCAAGGGCCACCAGCAATAGGGTTCTGGTTGGCAACATGGAAGCCTGCAAGCACACCATGCTCGCCTACCTCGACCACCACGCCACCACTCCCTGCGATCCGGCGGTGGTGGCAGCGATGGCGCCCTGGTGGAGCGAGCACTGCGCCAATCCAGCCAACCGCCTCTATCGCCCGGCCCTGGAAGCTGCCGCCGCCGTGGAGCGGGCCCGGGGCCAGCTGGCCCGAGTGCTGGGCAGCAGCGCCGAAACCGTGATCTTCACCAGCGGCGCCACTGAAGCCAACAACCTGGCTCTTAAGGGGGTGTGCGAATCGGCCCTGGCAGCTGGCAACCCCCGGCGGCGACTGGTGAGCCTGGTGAGCGAACACCGGGCCGTGCTCGACCCTCTGGCCTATCTGGGCCGCCATGGGTTTCCGGTGAGCCTGGTGCCCATCCAGCCCGATGGCCTGGTGGATCTAGCCCAGCTGGAGGCGGCCCTCGGCGACGACGTGCTGCTGCTGAGCGTGATGGCCGCCAACAACGAAATCGGTGTGCTCCAGCCCCTGGCAGCCATCGCGGCCCGCTGCCGGCAGCGGGGAGTGCTGCTGCACGTGGATGCGGCCCAGGCCGCCGGCCACATCCCCCTTGCCATCGACGAGCTGGGCATCGACCTGCTCAGCCTCAGTGGCCACAAGTTTTATGGACCCAAGGGGGTAGGGGCCCTGCTGGTGCGCCCGGGGCTCAAGCTCGCTGCCCAGCTCCATGGTGGCGGCCAGCAGGACGGCCGCCGGGCCGGCACCCTGCCGGTGCCCTTAGTGGTGGGGCTGGGCGAGGCGCTACTGCGAGCTGAGGCTGATCGGGAGGAGCGGGCCGGGCAGCTGGGAACCCTGCGTGACCAGCTCTGGGCAGGGCTGGAAGCCCTCGGCGGTATCGAGCTCAACGGCGCAGAGCTCAACGGTGGAGCGCCACGGCTGGCCCACAACCTGAACGTGACGGTGCAAGGAGTGGATGGCACGCGCCTGCACCGGCTGCTGCGCCAGCGGCTCGCCGTGAGCAGCGGCTCGGCCTGTAGCCAGGGCTCCCCCTCCCATGTGCTGGCGGCCCTGGGCCGCAGCCGTCAGCAGGCGGCCGCCTCGATCCGCTTCGGGCTGGGGCGTGGCAGCAGCGATGCCGAGATCACCCTGGCCATCGAAGCAGTTGCGGCCGCGGTGCGGGAGCTGCGCTGAGAGCACAGACCAACTCACCATGCTCAGCGCGTCAACAAAATGAAGCCGAGTACCCCCACCACACCCAGCAGGGCTTGAGCCAACCTGCTCACCAACATCCCCACCAGCACCGCCAACCCCACCTGCAGCGCCCTGCCCAGGCCACCGCGAGCTGCCAGCCACTGGGCCAGGCTCGCCCCCAGAAAGGGGCCCAACAGCAGGCCCAGCAGGGGGCCACCAACGGGCAGGGCCGGCAGCAGACCGAGGAGGCCCACCAGCAAGCCCAGTCCGGCGCCCAAACCCGCCCAACGACTGGCCTGAAGCTTGGCTGGACCAAGCACCAACCCCAGGGCCTCGGCGCCCCAGCCGAGCACCAGCAGCACTATCGCCAGCAGCAGGGACGGCCAGCCGACACTCCAGCCCACCGCCCAGATCCATAGCAGCGCCCCCAGGGGCAGCAAGGCCAGTCCCGGCAGCACGGGCAGCAACGCACCGGGGATCGCTAACGCCTGAATACCCAGGCAGAGCCACCAAAGCAGCGGAGCGGCATTGCTCAAAGCATCACAACTGGGATGCGCCTTGCTGTCTTCATAGCTACTGTCCGGCGCATCTGCCCTTGATCATGGCCCTCACCCCCTCCAGCGACAGCGGGCTGCACGTGCTCCAGGCCGTGGAAGACGGCTGGGCAGCTTTTTGCCGCGCCCCCTGGGCCTTTTTGCTGTTTGAGGCCCTCTCCGCCGTGATCCTGCTGCCCTTCGCTGCCCTGGCCGCCGTAGGCGGGGCTCGCCTAGCGAGCGTGAATGAGGTGATGGCTGTGCACCCCACCGGCGCCTGGGCCGCCCTGATCGTGGGCGTGATCGGCTACGTGATCATTGCGCTGTGGACCGTGGTTGGCCTTACCCGCGGCGCCTGGCTGAGCCTGGAGGGCCGCAAGCCCTGCTTCGCCGACTTCACCCGCTGGGACCGTCCCGCCAGCGCCCGCCTGCTCGGTTCCGGCATCCTGCTGGCAATCGTCATAGCCGTGGCCGGTGCCATCGCCACCCTGATCGGGGCAGGCCTGGGCAAGCTCAACGAGGCCCTCAGCGTGATCCCCATGATCGTGGTGGCAATCTTCTACATCTGGCTGCTGGTCTCCCAGAAGTTCCTGATTCAGGTGTCGCTACTGGGCACCGCAAATCCCACCAAAACCATTGGTTCTGGCGTGAACGTGGTGAATCCCAGCTGGTGGATGGTGCTGTGGCTCGGAATCATCGAGGGCGTGGTCCACACCATCGGCGGCCTGTTCAGCTACGGCGGCCTGCTGGTGGTGGTGCCCCTGGTGCTGTGCATCTCCACCGCCGCCTTCCGCCAGCTGTTTGGCGCCGAAGACCGCACCGGCCTGATCGGCTGAATTTAAAAATTCAGCAAGAGCACATCTAGCCCTCAAATTTAAGGCGACCTTAAGGGTCGGCAAAAAGAGGCCGGTTGTGCTCAACAGCACAATCCCGACGTAACCCTTGCGACCACAATAAGACTTAGCTATAGATCCATCGGTGCCTCCGATTGCCAGCAGTCTAAAAGCACAACTAAAATATCTTAATTATTTAATAATAAGCCCACGGGTACCCCCCTTAAATTTATCAATTCTGCGTCAACGAGCAGCAAGGCTCGTCGTGTTGTTGGTATGCGTTGGGCTTTTGGCATTCACGATTGACGTACCGATTGCCCTGCTTACCTCAACACACCCCCTCCCGAAAGAGATAAGCAATATCCTCCGCCTTTCAGAAATAGGAGGCCACGGCACTGGTGCAGCAATGATTCTCATTGCGGCTCTAGCGATAAAGCAAATCAACTGGCGCAAAAAGAGGGACCGATTAATTGCCTGCCAACTAATCGCCGGAAGCTACCTTGGGGCATTAATAGTTGACCTTCTAAAACTAACGATAAACCGTGTAAGGCCCCATTCAGCACTCCTTAATCTACGAACAAGCTTTCTCGACACTTTCGGGCAAGAATTACTCAAACCGGATTCCGTTAGCAGATCTGCCCTAATGAGCTTTCCCTCAGGGCATGCGGCAGTAGCGGCAGGCCTTGCAGTTTCACTCTGCTGGTTTTACCCAAGAGGCAAATCAGTATTCATAGCCCTTGCAATACTTGCATCATTTCAGAGAATAAACAGCCTATCACATTTCCTGAGCGATATTTGCATAGGCGCAGCAATAGGAATAGCGGGGGCGTTAGTTTTTGCCCCCACACCCAATCATGCTGACCGAGGCCAATGAGCCGGCAATATAAATGAAAATTTTATTTCAAAAAATTCACAACTGGATCAGAGTCAAAATCCAGACTAATGATATTACCGCTTCATTAATACTGGTTTTACTGTGTTTATTTCTATACCTTCCAGGCATCTCAAGCCTACCAGCCACGGATCGAGATGAATCCCGATACATGCAAGCAACAAAGCAAATGGTGGCGACTGGAAACGTAGTCGATATTCGCTTTCAAGACAAACCACGATACAAAAAGCCTGTGGGCATTTACTGGCTGCAAGCAACTGCCAGCAGAATGGCCAAGCAAATAGGAATAGCCTCCACTGAGCGCAGCCCCTATCGATTACCCTCCGCAATTGGAGCAACAAGCGCTGTTTTGTTTCTCTATTTGGGATTTAGAAAAATAGTCGGCAATCTCCAGTCATTTTGCGCCGCAGTTCTACTGGCATGCAGCCTTTTAATCGTAGTTGAGGCTCATCTTGCAAAAACTGATGCAATGCAACTGGCTGCCATAGTTGCCATGCAGGCAGGCCTCGCACAAATTTATTGCTTGCCTAAGGTTCATGAGCTTCTGCGCGCACGCATATTCTTTTGGCTCGGTCTCGGTGTCGCATTATTGATCAAAGGGCCGGTCGCACCCGTTCTTGCCTCACTCACCTTGGCATGGATCTGCTGGAAAGATCGCAGCATCTCAACCTTAGTAAAAATACAACCATGGCCCTGGCTACTAGTCCCTTTAATATTAATTAGCCCATGGCTTTTCAGCATTCAGGCACTTAGCGATGGGCAATTTGTACAAGATTCTATCCACCAGGATTTTTTTAGCAAAATTGTCAGTGGCCAGGAAAGCCATGGTGCCCCACCAGGAACATATCTGTTAATCACCCCATTTTTGCTCTGGCCTGCTTCCTGGCTATTGCTTCCCAAGGCTTGGGCAGGACTACGGAGGTCTTCAGAAGCCCTTAGCCGTACAACACAATTCCTGTGCGGTTGGCTCGTGCCAGCCTGGATTATATTTGAATTAGTACCCACAAAGTTGCCTCACTATGTATTACCACTAATCCCACCTCTATGCCTTCTGGCAGGCATTGGCATCATTCAACCCGATCGGCTGCAAGATGCTCCTTTACTTAGGCTATCTAAATGGCCACAAAGGATTGGGATGTTTGCCTGGATAGCTTCGGGCTTAGCTCTCGCTATTGGCATACCCCTACTAAGCATTTGGGCTAGCGGCAGCGTGACCGTTGCCGCACTCCTAATAGCTCTGACTTGCATCTTTAGCGTATTGGCATTAGGGAAAATCAAGACCCCCAAAAGACAGCTATATGCTTCAGCCCTATCTGCAGTCGTTGTTTTTGGGCTTATTTTTGAAGCTTTTCTGCCAAACCTAAATAATGTTTGGCCAGCAGAACAAATTAAATCAATTATTGACTCCAACAATTTTGGCACATTGCCCGTCGCCGCGGCCTCATACCACGAGCCTAGCTTGGTCTTCAATCTGGGCACAGACACAACATTGACTGATCTTGATGGGATAATGCAGCATGCCGCAAAACATCCATCAGCCATTTTAATAGTTGAATCAAAAGACGTCGATAAAACGAGAGAACAACTTTCGCCAATTAGCAATATATTCATCCTGGGAACATATAGCGGATTTAATTATTCCAAAGGGAGGCCTATCAATCTTTCAGTCCTAAAAAGTGATTGGATCAAAACAGATAAATCTAAATAAATGGGCGACCAAGACGCAACTATAAGAAAAATACTATTCTCCTGCTTGTTGGCTGGAATTATCATAGCGGTTGGCGATTTCAAGATCCTATCCTTCTTTAAATCAAATGCCTGGGTCCTAAAAGGAGACGTTTACTATCTTCTCAGGATTGGTGGAAGTATGTGGACATGGTTATTGATTTCAATTTCGATAGCACTGGCATTTCCCCGGTCAGATTCTGCATCTCCTTTAAGACTTAGGGTTGAGAGAGGAAGCGTATCATTAAAAATGGCTGCCATATCGATCTGTCTTAGCGCCGGCCTAGGAGGGCTTATTGCAGAATTTTTGAAACTGATTATTCGCAGAGAGCGTCCGATAGATCAAGATGTTTATGTATTCCGGGCCTTCTCCGAACGAGCCTGGTCAACAAGTGGACTAGGACTGCCGAGCTCACATGCCGCAGTTGCTTTTGGTGGAAGTCTCGCCTTGATAACAATCTTCCCAACCCTGCGATGGCCCGCACTGGGGATGGCGATTGGCTGCGGATTCACAAGAATCAGCAGCGGCGCCCATTACCCAACCGATGTAGCAGCTGGAGCCTTGGTCGGCT
>Ga0315908_10000623_pt1 | contig 27683 bp, 19 predicted proteins | sample LakEriMetagenome_12_FD_203520 | JGI IMG/M metagenome (GOLD analysis project Ga0315908, IMG submission 203520) | Freshwater fungal communities from buoy surface, Lake Erie, Ohio, United States - Buoy 4 MA124 | ecosystem: Environmental > Aquatic > Freshwater > Lake > Lake biofilm | place: USA...
ATGTCAAATATTCTTAATTAGTAGTATATGTTATTGGGTATTTTAAATCTATATATTTTTAAGATACTGTATTAGGATAAGGAACATTTGGAAAAGTAAGATTAGGAATTCATATAGCTTTATAAGATAAAGTAAAAATAAGAATATTTTTTGAATAAATAAAAATGATATGATAATAAATATGAATTAATAATAAAAGGTAGCCATAAAGATATTGGAAAAAGATAAACTAGAATGTGAAGAAGACATAAAATGAGTGCAACGAGAAGTATAGATTCTAAAGAGCATTTAGCATAAACACATAATAAAGCTGTTAGATATTGTAGAAACAGATGATTGTATATACTTGGTAATGGAATATGTATCATAAGGGGAATTATTTAATCTAATTGTTAAGGAACACAGATTATCTGAAGAGCAATCATGTAAGTACTTCTTATAATTGCTATCAGGAGTTAATTACTTGCATTCTCAACATGGAGTAGTACATTGAGACTTAAAACCTGAAAACTTATTATTGGATGATAATCACAATATTAAGATAGTTGATTTTGGTCTATCTAATATTTATTAAGATTAATAACTCCTAAATACTGCTTGTGGAAGTCCTTGTTATGCGGCTCCTGAAATGATCATCGGTCATAAATATAATGGATTAAGTGTTGATATTTGGAGTTGTGGAGTAGTCTTGTATGCTATGATTTAAGGATATTTGCCATTTGAGGATGATGATCAATAATAGTTATATTAGAAAATCATTCAAGGATATTTCTATTGGGATACACTCATTGTTTCTACTGATCTAACTTAACTTATATATTAGATTCTTAATGTTAATCCTAATTAAAGGATTTCTATTTAAGGAATTATTAATAGTAAATGGGTTCAAAAGTTTTATAATCAACAATTCCTTTAAGATCTATTCACTGTTCATCCCAATAATCAAGTTTAGATTGATTAAAATATTATTAATCAGATTAATATGTTGGGAATTAATTCTAATTTAGTTAAGTAAGGATTACAAAATGGAAAATCAGATTATTATACTTGTTCTTATTATCTTTAGAAAAATAAAATTCATAATGTTTAATTTTCTGCTAATTCTCATTTATCTAAACTTTATAGAAAATCTGTTAATAAAGCTAGTATTTTAGACACCCCATAGCTTTAAGATAATCTTGAAAAATTAAGATAAATGCATTAAAATTCTAAGGAATAATAAAAATCAGATGAATAATCATTAATTTAAAAATAGGAATATTAATAAACACATTAATAACAACAACAATATCCTTAATAATAGTATTAGAAATAATTATAATAGAAATAAGATTATAAATAATAAATGAAGGATAATTATAGTAATTAATGTGAAAATTAATAATATAATTATCACAATTAAAATATTGACTAAAATAATATAATAAATGATTTTAATGATTAAAATAATAGTTTCAAATTAAGTTATGACTAAGCTTAGAACAATTAAAGTGAAAAATTACAGAATAATAATAATAAATAAAGTTAAAAAGTAGAATCAGCTTATTAATTAGCCTAATAAACATATTAGTAAATATATTCATACAAAAAATAAAAAAATGCTTAAAATTTAAATAATAATAATAAAGATCAGTAATAAAATATTAGCAGTAATAAATAACAATCTTTTTAATAAAAAAATTATATAAATATGAATAATTATCTAGATGCAAATTAATAATAATAATAATAATAGAAAAATTAGTAATACTAATAATAATAATAACAAAACTAACAACATTAATAATAATAATTATTTAATCAGTAATTTAATAATTAAAATTATGAATTATTTAAAGAGAAATAAAAAAATTAATATTAAGGAAAATAAGAAGAAGAAGAAGAGCTTTATAATGAAAAGAAAAGAAAAGAAATTGACGATTTATTATTAAATAAAAAAAAGACAGTGAGAAAAACAAGGTAATCAGTTATTTAAATAAAAGAATAACTATAAATGTAAATGGAATGTTTAAATGATTAAAAAGTAAATACTTTCAAAGGAATGGTTGAAAACAAACGCTAAAGTATAATAAAGAATCACAACAATATTCAGGATAATAATAGCAATTTAATAAATCAATTATTAAAAAATAGTGGATAATCAAATTACAATCAATAGGTTAATAAAATTGATTTATCTAGCAGATTATTCGTCCTTCGTAATAATTATTATTTTTATTTTATTATTATTTTCGTCTAATATTTATAATAATAATAATAATAAAAAATACTTATTATTTTAATTAATTTACATAATATAGCTGGAATCACCGTATATGATGGACCTTTTAGCTTTGATTAAGTTTCATTGAAATCCCCCAACTTTTTAATCAATGAGTTTTTGAAAGCTTGTAAAAAATTTGCATTTCATTTTAGTCAGATTGGGAAATTTAAAATTAAATTTAGTAAAGAAAATACCACTCTAGTTGGAGAAATTGTTGTATTAAAAAACTTTCCATAATTTTCACTTGTTTAATACTATAATATTTTAGGAGAAATTAATAAGTTTATTAGTTTTTCATCTTTAATCAATAAATAAATTATTCAATGATACTTTTTATATTAACTTACTTATTTATTATAATTTTTCATATAAATGTTAGTTGATTTCTTAAATTAAGATGATAAGATCAAAATTGTTACTGATTTTACTAATAAATTTTAGTAAAAATAAAATCATTATTAATTCGATAAATAATAATCTTAAAGGCTTAGTAATGTGCTTTAAAATTATTTGAAGTAAAAATATTTTATTATTTAAGACAACAATAAGAATCTAAAAAAAATTAAAAAAAAAATAATTGAAGTTTGTTCACTAAAAATTAATTGTAAGAAAAAGCAAAAAAGGATAATCCAAAATAAAATTCATTTTTGTAATATCATAGAAAAGTTATTTAATACAAAAATGCATTAGAAGATAGTTTAAATGAATATAAAAATAAAATAATATAAAAAAATAGTTTAATTCTACGGGAAACATAAGTAAATTATTTAAAATTATTTAAGGATTCAAATTTTTATTAAAAATATAGAAATATTAAAAAATCAATTGAAATAAAATTAAATGATAAAAATAAAAAATTATACAATAAAAATAATGAAGAAATTATTAAAGAATAGAAAGAAAAAGATAAGTAATTAAATTTGATATCAAGAGAAATAAAAAGTGCTATAAATTATGAAGGATAATAAGTTTAAGAAATGTATAATAATATGTAACTGTGATTTCCAAATTATATTTAATAATAATGCAAATTAACTTTTTAAATTTAAGAAAAACTTTAAGAAAATTTAAAGAAAATTCATAATAATAATAATAATAAATAATATTTTAAATCAAATTCAGTTTAAATTAATAATGAAATGTTTAATTAATAAAATGAATATTTAAGTAAAAGAATTTCTTGGATTGATCAAAATTATAAAAGAAGTTGTAATGTATAAGATAGTCGATAAATTTTAAAAAAATTAGTTTAAGATATTAATATAAATTAAGAATTATAATAAATAAAAATACATGATAATCTCAATAAAAAAAATGTTATTAGAAGATTAAGGACTAGTTATATATAAATAAAATGAATTATTAATAACTTGTAATATTTATAAATATATATTTATAATTATATTTTAAAAAAAATAGTAAATATTATAATATTTAAAAAATAATAATAATAATAAACAAAAATAAAATAAATATTGATGAAAGAAGAGGAATTCAATAGATTAATATTTGATATTGGATTCATTTTAAAATTGGACTAAGCAATAATATCAAACATTTTAGATCTATATAAAATATTCAAAGAATCAGAAAGCCATAATTACAGGACAGAAGTGATAATAAGTGCTTGCATTTTTCTAGGCTGCAAAATAAATGAAAGTGAGCGAAGAATAAGAGGTAATTTAATAACTCATAATTATTTTTGATATTATTAATGTCTGTTCTTTCATTACAAAATCATTCAGAATAGCCAACTCAATTAATAAAAATTCATAAATCAATTACATTTCCTTATAAAACTTGTAGAGTTAATATCTCAGCAACTTTGAACAGTTTGTTCCTAACTTTAATCTCCAAAAAGTCATTATTAATTTTTATTTTTTAGTATAAAGAATTGAAACAAGAAATTCTTGATGCGGAATAGCATTTGTTAAGAATTATTAATTACAACATAAGTTCAGAGCATTATTAAAAATATATATAGTTTTTTGAAATATTTAATAATTATCAAGAATAATAATGTAAATCTTTTATTATTAATTAAAAAGTACCTGCTTCTATTATAAACAACGCTTATTTATTTTTCAATGACAGTTTCGTTCAATTAAAGACTTAAAAATGTCTAAATATTAATATGTTAGGCAGCATATTTCTAGCTATCAAACTTTACAAAGATGAAAATAAAACATCAGATATTCAATTTCTCTCTTTTCTTAAAAATTTAAATTTCTAATTTAATTAAGAAGATTTAATCTAATTTAGTTATGACTTACTTAATTCATATGATTAAATGTAATGATTTTAATATAAATAAAAATCAAATATTAAATAAATCTTCTTTCTCATTCTGTTTTTTACTATCATTATTTTATTCAATATTTTTTTAAATATTTGGTCTTAATTTAGATAATGTCACGCTTAATTAACATTTTTTAAGTAATAAGTTTTTTTCTGCTTAATATTTATTTTATGCATTTTTTAAAATATTTATATGGCTATTTTTGTCTAATTTCATAAATTAGTAAAATTAGTTTTAGTTTCTATATTTACAATAAAAATTTAAATTTGTATTACTTTAATTTTAAATGAAACTATTTTTAAGTTATGAAAAATTAAATGTATTTTGTAAATTAGATTTTAGTTAAATATCTTAGGATTGACAGTTTAAAAAACTTGAAAAGCTTATTTTTTTAATTTAACTATTTTTTTTATTGAAATGATTTTAATTTTGATAAGGATTAATAATATTATCATTATTAATCATTTATTAATCATGTAAATCTCTAACACTATTATAAAAACCTTATAATTTATATTCAAAATCAATATTTTTTTAATAAGTATTCTTTTCATTTTAAATTTGAACACTTTTTTATTTTTTATGATAATAATTAGATCGAATGGGGAGAATATCATGATAATTTTCAAGGTTTTGATCATTATTTTGATTGAAAATTTATGTATCGTCTAACTATTTATTAAGTTCGCACAAACTGTAAAAATATTCATTTTCTTTCCTTTATTAAATATCTTTATTTATCTAACTCCTTATAGACTAATTGATTTTGGATAATTTATTTTACTTAATAACATTTTAAACATGCTAATTATCACTTAAGAGTTTATTGTGTAATTCCTTTTAAATTTGCTTGTTTTTCCTCTGATTATTTATCCATTATTACTAAAAAACTTCACATTCCTTCTTATCTTAAATCTGCTTTTCAGACTTGAAATCTGTGCTAATAATAGCGGTTACTTAAGCCAGAGTCATATTTAAAATTTACTCCAATTGATATTGACAATTTGGATAAAGAATTTCAAAGTATTCTTAACTTAATAATTCTCTAGGCTTGTAAATATTCTAGTTAATCTTCACTAAGTATTTCTTATTTGTGTATTGATTAAAAAGGTACTTGCTAATCATATTTTCTAGCTCATTCTGTTATATTTCTTAATAATTTTTATTTATTTGCTTTTCATATATATTCTCTTGATATTTTAAGATCTTTTCCAGTTTTGTTTATTTGTTTATTTCATGATGGCATTAAATGTTCTATATATCAAAAAGGTAATAATCGTTTTTATCAATTTAAAAAATAAAATCAGCACTTACTATTTTAATTTCTGAAAAATACAAAAACTATTAATACAATTTATAAATTAGATATTAAATATACAACTAAAAATCGTTAATTTTTAATTAATTTTCATATTACTTTTCCTACAAATATTCTTTATAAATAATATTTTTCTCATCAATTTCTCCATTAAATATAAGACAATAATCATAAGCTCTTTTGAAGAGTTCTTGTTTTAAATTATAATTAACACTAAAACTGAACTTGTATAAAGTAAGTTTATCTTTCTTTTCATCTTCTTCCTGTCGAATTAATTAAATGTATTGAATATCTCTAATTATTGGATCATTCTTTCGTTTTTGCACTAACTAGAATAACATTTAATCATTCAAAAGTTATTAATCGTCTAATTTTTATTTATATTTTTATATTTTTACAACTATTAAATTTGCAAAAACACGTTTCCATTTGTATATATTATTCATTTGTATGACTCTTTTTGTAAATCTCTTAAATGTATTTTCGAATTCTTAGAATATTGAATTTATCTGAAAGCTTTCTTATTTATATGTTTTCATCCTTTTATTTTTATTCATTATTTTACTTATTAGTTTTTAATGTTATATTCTATTATTCCTTATTTGAAAAAATAAGTTTCACATACTTTCATTCAAAGCTCTAAATTTGGATATTTTATTTAAGGAAAATTTCTTATTAAATAATTAAAGTCTGTCTCGTTATTAATAATTGAATAAGTTGATTAAGGATAAATTGTATTTTGTTTAATTTTTTATGGTTTCATGTAATAAAAATATGAATTAATAATAAAAATAATGAAAATAAAAAATAATAATAAAATTATAATAATTTAATTTTATATAATAATAATAATAACTATGATACAATAAAATAATAGTGGTAATAATTATTTTTATAATAATGTAAAAATAGTTATAATAATGATATAATAATATAATAATAATAATATAATAATATAAATATAATATTACATTAATAAGATATCATACTAATATATAAATATAATAATATATATTAATATATGAATATGATAATATAATAAAAAGAATATAAATAAATATTATAAATATAATATTCTTGATAAGAAATGTCAAATAATTAAGGACATGAATACTAAATAACAATCTTTTCGCCAGAAGGTCGTCTATTTTAAGTAGAATATGCATTTAAAGCAGTGAAAAGCTCAGGACTAACATCTTTAGGAGTAAAAGGGAGAGATTGTTGTGTAGTGGTATCAGAAAAGAGAGTAGCTGAGAAATCGATTGATAGTTCGACGGTGAGTAATTTATACAACATCTGTGATGGAATAGGATGTGTAACTACAGGAATAAATTCAGATTGCAAGGCAGTAGTAATGAAACTAAGATAAGAAGCATTCGATTATAAATATCAAAATGATCATACTATTCCGATCGATGTATTGGCTTGCAGATTGGCAGATATTAGTTAAGTCTACACTCAAAAGGCATTCATGAGACCATATGCTGTTGAAACTATTCTTATTAGTGTTGATCTTGAGAGAGGACCATAATTGTATAAGAATGATCCAAGTGGACATTACTCTGGTTATAAAGCTGTTAGTAGTGGAGTTAAAGAGATGGAACTTATCAATTTCTTTGAGAAGTAGTACAAGAAGGATCCATAATTAAATCATCATTTAGATCAAGACTAAACTCTACAAATTGCTATCTAGGCATTGTAATTTGTTCTTAATTAAGATTTGAAGTCTAACAATCTTGAAGTTGCTATTATTACTCAAACTAATAATAGGTTCACTGTACTCACTGACTAATAAATTGAAGCTCATCTCAATGCCATTTCTAATAAGGATTGATTTATAAGTATTATTATTATTCTCTATTTTATTTTCATCATTATTACTATTTAATTTCATATTCTCTAATTTGTATCAAATTAAAAATTAATTAATATTTTATTGCAGGTTTAATAATATAAATAATATAATAATAAAATGTAAAGTTAAAATTAGAACATGGGTTCAACAATCCATAGATATACTAAAATAGGAGAGAGCTTAATAGAAACATTATAAGAAATGAAATAAAAGTAGTAAATAAATAGTGACTAGGAAATGAAGATTCTGGGGATGTTTGATAGTATAATGGTAAAACTACTAAATAGCACTACAAACCTTTAGAAGTACATGTTAGTTATATTATAATAGAGGGAATATGAAAGGACATTTGACAGTGTATAACAACTGTGACAATGTGTGGTCTTTTATTTTGAAAGATGTTCAGCTCTCAACTGAATCAATTGACATGTTACAGTTGCCTCTACTTAAAATCATCACTGTCGATCAAGCCACAGAAAATGTCATTTCCAAGAAGACCAAGAAGTAAGCCAAAAAGAAACTCAATGCTATTTCCGATAAGACTAAATAAATTCAAAAGAAGTATACTGATAATGCCATCCATCATCTCACTCAAAAGTGATTTAAAATATATATTATCTACCATATAATCTAGTCATTATTTTCTTATTAATTATATTTATTATTATCATTTGTATTTTTAGTATTATTATTAAAATTATTATTTATAATATACTTTCAATTAAAATATTAATTTATTTCATTCCCATTCCTTTATATAAAAACTATCTATTTAATTTCTTCAGCCATTATAATTAAATTCTCATTATTTAAATTAAAGAAATCTATTTCAAAATATTAATTCATCTCCCATATTAATTATTTTTATTTTTTAACAGACTAGCAATTTGATTTCATATAATTTTTCATGTCTTTAACATTAATTGCATAATTTAAATAATCATTAGTAGTATTTTTCTACTTTAATTAAAATATCGTTAAAATACTCTATCTTAATCAAATAACATTTTAAATCATAATAATTTTCTATGAATTAATCTTATTTTATTACATTTTTATATTTTCATATTATTACTAATTAATAATATTATCCTATACTTTTTCAAACTTCTTTTCTTTTATTTAAATCAATTAATCTAAAAGAGTTTTATAAAAAATTTATGATTAGTTTTAATTGAATTTATCCTATTTTAAACAGAATTTATTTAATATTGATAAGACTATTAATATTGTATTAAAATTTAATTATTAATTGATTTTTATGGCATCTCAAGTAGCTTATTAAGCTGATTTAAAATCAAATAATCCCATATAAACTACTGAAAAAAATTCGCATTAATCTATAGATTTTACATAATCTTTCTCACTTTCATCCTCTAATCCTATGAATTCAAATAATACTTTATTATTATCATCTTAATTTATTATGTATATTATCATTAATAGATTATTTTTAATTATTTTTTTTTTTTTTTTGCTTATATCATGTAAATTTATCTCTGTTTTCTCATTTTCGTTATTTTAAATATACTTTATTAATTATTCTTTATTATCAGGTCTGTATTTTAACTTTATCACAACTTAAACCTTATCAGTAACTATTAATTGCTTAATAATATAATTTTAAAGATAAGTAACTTATATTTAAGGATTTTTAGAAATAAAAATAGTAACATATTTTGAACAAATTTTAAGAGATATGATAAATATAAAAAAATAAATGAATAAATTATATCAGAATTTCAAAATTAAGAAAAAAATTTGCATAATAATTATTTGAATTATCACAACAAAGAAATAAATATCTAAATTAAAAAATAAGAGATAATTGTATTAATAAACGATATAGTAATAATAGATCAATTAATTTTAAAATTTAATTAAAAAATAAATGATTATCATTTAGATTACATTAAATTTAATAATAATCTCCACAAAAATAAGTAATTTATGATTATAATTCTGAGTTATTAATATAATATGAATAATTGATTAAATAATAAAGAAACAAAATTGATGAACATCATTTAAATATAAGAAATATTAATTATAAAAAAGTAGAAATAATTAAAGAAGTGGAAAATACAGGAAAATTGATGACTTGAATGATCAAATAATTTTACTCAAATCAGGTTTAGATTATTATAAATTATAATTAGATGAAAAAGATGTTATTATTTGACACAAATATAACATTATTAACATAAAATAGATTATTATGAAAAATATTCTCATTAATCGAAGATTATAAAGTCTAAAATAAAAAATAAATTATTTAAATAGACGAATATGAACATAATATAGTATTAATGAATTTAAAATATTTAAAATTTTAATAGAATGAATTTAGAAGAATTTAAAAATAATTCATAATTAATCAGAATTAGAAAATCAGATTTAATAATTAAATTAAAAATAAAATAATATGAAAATTTTAAGATATAAATTAAAAATTTTAAAATTTGATAAATAAAGTGGGGGATTTCACATTTGGAAAATATTAGAATTGATAAATAATGTTTATTAATAATTTCTAAGTAAAAAACTATTTATTTGATCATAATTTTAATTAGATTAATAAGGTTTTTCTAAACTAGAAAATGAGTTAAGAATTTTACATTACACCCAATATACCGCTTTGTTAATAATCTTAGAAATTGATGAGTAAGTAAATCACTCTTGATTATTCAAATAAAGTTTAAATGTATCATTTTGGAAACAATCAATCTTTAAACTATTTTCTATTTAAATATTCTAATTCAATTTATATTTAAATCAAGCTTAAAACTAAATCTAGTAAAAAAATAATTATAATGAATCTTAATATTCTTAATTCAATATTTATTTTTATATTTCAATAAAATTATTTATTTATATTTATAAAATTATAATAACAATAATAATGTAAAACGACTATGAATAAAACAAGCTGGAACTGCCAATCATTTATTAAAATGAATAATCAAAATTTTAACCCATACAAACTATTAAAAAATCTATTTTTGGATGTATAAGTTGTATAAACTAAAAAAAGGAAATAATAAAAAAGAGTGAAGAATTATCTTTACTTCCAAAATGGATTCAATTAGAATTGATTGGTTAGCAGCATATAAGTCAATATAAATTAAAAGCAATAGAAATCTAAAAAATTATAGAAAATTAAGGAGATTAATCAATGATATATCAATTAAGAAAAACAATTCAATGGTTTAAAAACCATGAATTACTTTTTCACTTAGGAATAATAACAGCAAAATAACAAAATTAAGTTTAATTAATTTAAAGTTTTAATTGTTTAATTCAATGTTTATCAGAAATGTTGATTGAAAAACCAGAAGCAGCTGAAAATAGTCTATTAATAGAAATAATTAGATAGAATTTAAGTATGATAATGAATTATTAGATGAACTTTAATAAAGGAAAACTAAAAATATCAGGAATAGAGAAAGATGTTTGGAAATAAGAAATGAAGTCAATAATAGAAATGATAAATAAGATTGATAAAGTTCCTAATCAAATTCTAGAGTATGAATCAGAAATGATAATGAAAGGCATAGAAATATTACCAACAGGGGAAAACAAGATGTTTAGTTTCATTATGCAAGGAGTGTAAAGTGGAATTAAAGCATTATAAGGTGATTTAACACCTTTAATTAATGGAATAATAAAATCAGCAAACATCATAGCTAAAAACACTATTAATCAATTCTTAGGATAGTCATTTAAACTCATGTAATAATTAGAAAATTTTAAAATGAATTTAATATTATAAAAATTAAAACTAAATCATAGCTTAAGTATGTAATACCAATTTAAACACACTGAAGATACAGAAATACAACATGATTTATTGCAAAGGATGAATGATGATCCTGAAGAAATAATAAATAAAATAATGGATTCAATGATAGAGTTTGAGAAGAATATAATTAAGAAATGTAGTGATTTCTGAGTAGGATATTAATGGGTGAAGATCTTAGAAGAAATGTTGGTTTATAATAATATACTTTTGGATGAATGGATAATGCAAGAATTAATTAAATAAACAAAATTAAAGGTGAAACATAATGAGATGGTAAAAGCAGAATGGATTGCATAATTGTCCAATAGATTCTATGTCCTTAATGCAGTTTTACCCGGAAAGTTGGATAGTCTCACTCATAAATAAGCTACTCTCTTTAAAACTGTTATTGCATAAATCAAATGAAATATTAGTAGTTAAAAGTTGTAAAACTTTATTTATTTTGGTTCTAATGATTTCCATGGCTTGATTCATTATCTTTAGCTTGGATCAGATAACAATAAGAGTTTATTTAGTAAATTTAAAGTCGTATATAGTTCTTATACTAATTATAATTTATCTGATATTAATATTGATTAATTTAATCCCATCTAAATTCTCAATAGAATTCTTCAAGGAATTATCGATTATTCTCTTATTTAAATTATAGATTAGTCTAAATCATAATTTAAAGAATTGTATGATTTTATTGAAAATAGTGATATTAAATAATATGCTTAAAAAATTCAAGATGTTATTAATTAAAAAGCTGAGCATTTTAAAGATGAATATGTTTAGAATTAACATACGGATGAATCAATTAACAAAGTATTTAAGTAAATAACTGTTTTAACTGATAATATAAAAAGCAATTTTAATTTTGAATTTTAAAAAGTAAAAGATTAGCTAGATAAAGTAAAGAACATTGAAGAGATTTAAAATAAATCTATACTAAAATTGAATTAATACTTCTAAATAATAATGGATGTAATTATAAAAGTAATAGAATTTAAAGTAGATTATTATGAAATAAAAAATTAAATATTTTAATATTATCAAAGAAGTATAAGTATTGGATTTTAAAAAATGTTTTAAATGCTGTAAATGGATTTGAATTTATTAAAGGAATTAGATGTTAAGTAGGAAATAGAAGATTTTTAAGATGATGAATAAATTCAAGATAAAGAGGAAACAATGAGGTAATTATTGGAAATTATCGTCATTTAAGTCATTAGTAATCTTTAAGATTTATTAAATAAATTTCAAATAAAATTGAAAAGAATTATACAGTTATTTAATAAGAATCCTAATTAAATATAATTATTATTTTACGAATTTAAATCTATTATTACAGACTTTTAAAAGGAAATTCATAATTAGTTATTGATTTATCATAATATTATTTAATACATGGAAAATAAATTAGAATAATTGTAAGGCATTTTATATTAAATTTTATATAAAATAAGTTTCATCGCTCATGCATTCACCTTTAATTAAAATGTTAAAGAATTTAGATAATTAATAAAAAATTTTACTAATGATCTCGATTTTTAGTCTATTAAGAATTTTAAAATTGCTTTTATTCAAAATTAAATGTTTGATAAAATTGATAATATTTTTAGAGAAATTAAAAAGTATTATATTTAACTCAATAAATAAATTGCATAAAGTGAATCAATTGAACCTTAAGAATAAAAATAATTTTTTTCTTCAATTTTAAAAGATTTTGATTTTTTTATTGAGTTTCAAAAGAATATCTGTTAATAGCATTATTTAAATCAAAATATTTTAAGAATAGATGTTAATAAATATGTACTTATTTTTAAAAAATTAATTGAAAATTAATAAGATGAAATATTATTAAAATTAGATTCAGAGTTTTTACCTCTTGTTGAAAATAATAATTAAAACAATAATAAGTTTTATATTTTTGAATATTTAAGTGAATCCATTTAAGAAAAAGTAGAAATTGTTAAGGAATAATTAATTTAAAATAAGGCTTTTTAAGATTATTAAATTGATTGATTTAATTAGAATTTTAACCAAATCATATAAAAAATAAATGAATTTCATTAAAGAGTTAATATTAATTAACAATATTTAAATGAGATGATGGAATATTATGAATCGTAATAAGAAAAACAAGATAATAAAAAAAATTATTATCAAAATCTTTTTAAATTTTTTAAAGAATTCTAAGAATAAATATATAATTATTAGATGGAAAATGATGATGAATTGATTATGTATTAATTAAAAAATTTAGTAAAAGATGTAATTATTAATTAAGAAAATATTACTAATAACTTATTAAATTTTAGATAAAGTATAACTGATTTGATAGATTAAATAGAAAATGAAGTAAAAAAGAATACTGGATTCAATTTAAAATAAGAAATAGATTTATCAGAATTTAATCAAAACTTATAAGATATAAAGAATATTAAATAGTTTTTAGTTTAATAAAGTGAAGATACAATCTGAAGTATAACAGCAGAAAGTGTGGATTAAATAAAACAATTTAGCGCAGAATATATATAAAAAGCAGAAGAATTAAGTGGATTTGTAGATTAAGAAGTTAAAGACAAGTTCATGTAAATAATAGGAGGATTATTAGCTAATGATAGTTGGAAAGTAAGAGAAAGAGCATTAATGAGTGTGTATATGATATTGGAATATAGAGAAAGCATTGATAGTGAAATAATCAAGGATATTTAAAAATAAATAATCTTAAGGAAAACTAGAGAAAATGAACCCAAGATAAGATTATTGTTAGATAATCAGGATTATATTAAAGAAATGGTGAGCATTTTAAAAGGCAATTGGGAAGACAACAGTGAGGAAATAAAAGAATAAATATTAGATTCAATGCAATCTTTAGAAACTTTATAAAAAAACATAATAAAAGAATCTTAACCATAAGTGCGAGAATTATTGATAATAAAAAGTGAGTTAATATAAAGAGATTTTGATAATTAAATAAAAAACATGAATAACATATAAGACCTTATGGGAATTTAAATTTATTTCCTTAAAGGGATGAAGTAATAATTGAATGAGTTATAAGATAGTTTGTAAAATGTGGCAAAAGATATTAGTGAAATAAAGAATGATGTAAAGTATTTGGTTGGAAAGTCAATTAATGAATTATTTGAGTCTCGTTATTAATAACTTCAAAACGATACATTCTTTCAGAAAATCTACATTCCATTATAAGTAAATGAGTCGAAGTTATTGAAAAGAGATGAAGAGAATAAGGATATTAGTATAGAAGTAGAGGAGTTTCTACTCAATAATTATAAAAATACAATGTTGTTATATGGCTCATCTGGAAGTGGTAAGTCAACTTTCTTAAGACACTTAGAGAGAATTCTATTGAGAAAGTTTATTAATCAAGAGACTAAATTAATTCCAGTCTATTGTCAACTCGCTAATATCAATTAGCCTGTCAATTCACTCATTTTAGAAACTCTTAAACTTAATTATGGTTTTGAAGATAAAAGAATATTCCAGTTATAAGAAATGGCATAATCAAATAAATATCATATTGTATTCATCTTTGATGGTTATGATGAAATCAAGTTGGAGTTTTAATTTAAAAATCTATTCGATACTAATGATATCGAAAATTGGGTATATATTTAATATATACATATATATTTATTATTATATATTATATATTATTATTTATCATTATAATTTTATATTCATATTTATTATTATCATTTATATAGGGCTCTCGTTTAGACTAAACAGATTAAGAGAGCAAAGAATTTTTGAAAAGCTTTCCTAAGATAATATACTCTTGCAGAAGAGAATACTTAGAATCCACAAACGATTATTAGAATTATTTTTACCCAATAATAACTTCGATTACTAACAAATCTATCTATGATCCTTAAAAGTATTTCTTAGAATATTCCATCGCAGACTTCTACAATCAAAAAAACTAATATTTTAATCTTTACTATATGAAATAAATCAAAAAGATACTTGCTTAATATTTAAATATTCCTTATACTTCTACTAAAAATATGCAATTTTTCTAAGCCATTAAAGAGTAATTTATTTGTGAAGTCAATCTTTAATATGAGAATATAACATAATAATAAAAAGAATAAGAAAATTAATAATGTTTGAATTCCAAATTACTTCACAAAATAAAATTTGATGATAATTAAATTAAAGATTTCATTAATAGGAACACTACTTTCTTATAATATGAATAGAATCTAAAAGATTTTTTCAAAAGCTAGAAGTTGACACAATTATGGTCTCCTTTCAAATATGACAAATTTGTGAAATAGTTAAAAGAATTCACTCAAACTCCTTACATGATAAAAGTTATTATTAAAGCTCTTCCTTAACTGACTAATTATCCATATAGCTAGAATTACTTTAAAGATAGATTTATAAGCCATTTTTAAAAAGATAAGCCTTTATTTTCATAATATTGGAAAACTATAATAAATTAGATGAATTAATTCGAAATTGAAGATCCCAATTTGGCAGATTCTAACACTATTTAAAATATAAGGCTATTTTTACTCACCAAAGAAACATTCGATTTATATCATTATCAAATTTTACAGTTTTTAATCAAAGTAGTTTAGAATTGTAAACAAATTAAATGCAGCTAAAAGTTTCTAATAATTCATGCTTTAGAAGAAACATTTACTCCAATTCTAATAAATAAATATGACTTGTTCGATAATTTCAATGAGTACATCATGAATAAACAGATCAAATAAATTATAAGCAAGAATTAAAACTACTCTGTTACTACTTAACAACTCAAATATGATTTGGTTAAATATTCGTAACTATTTTCTGTTGAGATGGCAACAATGGGACTATATTGTGTGAATTATTAGAAATAGTTTGGGCTTTTTTCGGTTAAAAATTAATGGGACAAATTTTTCCTTATTGATAGTTAGTATAAAAATGATATTATTTAAGCTTCTCCTATAGAATAAAAAGGAAGAATCTGGAAATTTCTACACAAAAATATCTAAGATTATTTTTTTTGTAGTTATATTGTTTCTACTTTTAAAATTTATGATTCATTTAAAAATATTGGGTAAATCATATTATTAGTTGAATTTCTATTTGATTATTATTAAAATATAAAAATTTAAAAAAAAAAAAAATTTCTATCTATTGAGGATTAGAATTTAAATCTTAATTAATAGTCAAATTAATAATATAAAGAAAATCCTTTAAAAGAACTATAAAATGAAACGAATAATACTCAATTATAATCTGAATTTAAAAAAAAAGAAAATTAAAAATAATTATAAGAACAAATTATTGAAGAAAATTTAAAAAATATATTATTATAAAATTAATTAACTGAATAATTTGTATATAAAACATAAAATCTTTAAAAATTAGACCCTGTATAAATTGAAAATGTTAAATAAATATATTTAGATTTACTATAATTTCTTGAAAGTTTAGTTTCATTTTAACTTAATGCATCTATTTTAATAAAATAAAAAGATATTTTATCATAATTTTTTATCTAAAAAATTTAATAAGACAAAGAAATTTAAGATATGTTATTTTTGACGATTCATCTATCCAAATTAAATAATTAAATAAAATAGATGGATTTTTAAAATGAAATAAAAAATAACGGAATTTAACATGCTTCTGCTTTTGCAATTACTTTATTAAATTTAGCTAATATTGATTTTTCCAGATAAATGTTTAAAAATATTGAAATTCCTGATGCTAATTTAAGTAAGGGAATTTTTGATTCTACAAATTTTTAACATGCAAATTTATAAAATGTTAATTTTTCAAGATCTTATTTAAGTCAAACTAAATTTGATGAGGAAAATATAAATTAAATTCAAATTTATGACATTAATTAATTGCAAATTTTATAATCTTAAATAAATTTTTAAAATTAAAATCATAAAAATACAAAATTAAAAAATTCAATAGAATAAAGTATTAATTAAAATAATAAATATGATTAGTATTTAGCCACTATTAAAGATGAATAAATAATATTAACATTAATAAAGTAAAATTTAAAATTATAATAGATATAATATAAAAAAATAAGTTAAGATTTTTTAAAATAATAATGTAATTTAAAAGATTTTAAAGATTATTAACACATTTAATATTAGTTAGAATTTGATTTTATTCATAATAATATTGTAGTATTTATAAATTTAATTGATGAATTAGAAAAAAAAAGGATTTTAATTATTTATAAATTTAATTTTCTTAAAAATGATGATAAAATAACAGATTAAGCATGTGTAATAAATAAAAATGAAATTCAAGATTATTCTTAATACTAATGGAATAATTAAGTTATATTTCAAAGCGAAAAGATAATTTATATTGAAGGAAAAAATATATATTTAATAGAATAAGATTTATCAATGAATAAAATAACTTTATAAACAAATATTTAATTAATAAATTGGTTTATAGATAATATTATCATAGTTGATTAAAATTAAACAGTATTAGTTTACAAATATTAACCTTGTCAAAAAAATAAATTGCATTTGGAATAGCAACCATATAATATTGATAATTTAAAAAATTATACAGCTATTCATATTTTCTAAAAAAATAATTAAAATAGTTTTTTTATAATTTTGTAATATGAAGAAGATAATAAAAGTTAAGATTTGTAAAAATAAGATTAATTTAAAAATAATAAATATCATTTGATATTTTATGATTTTATAAATCATAACATTATGTATAAATTAGAAGGGTAGTTTGATAAAATAGAAATGATAAAACAAGGATATTATGACATTAATAATATTTCAAGTAGAAATATAATAGTTGGAAAATGTATTTTGAATTATATTTATATTTGGAAAATTTAAGGTTATGAAAAAAACAAATAAGAAATATTAATATAAGCCAAAGTTTTAAAATGTCATATAAATAAAATTATAGCCATAAATTTTTCATAATGTGGAAATTATATTTATACACTAGATGAATAGGGAATGATTAACTAGTCAGAAACTAAAACATCTGATAAAAATTAAATTTAAGAAATCTTTCATGAATAGCAAATAGAATTTATGAAATTCAATAATAACAATAGAATACTTTACACTAACGATGGTAAGAATTTATATCAATGGGATACCAAAACAGGAAAGCAATATAATTAAACTGAATTCTATGGGTAAAACAAATTAAATGCTTTTTTTTCAATTTCAAATATGTTAAAACATGCTATCTTACAAATAGAATAAAATGTGTACTCATCCATTTGTACTAATGATTATTATGATTAAAATTATGAAATTCTTAAAAAAGTATTAATTATTTAATTTATTTTAGGATCAATGGGATTTGAACAAAAAATATAAAATAATAACTATAGATTTAATACATGCTTGTAAGTATAAAAAATCTTTCAGAATTTTTGTTAAAAATCTTTATAATCAATTAGTAAAAATTCTGACCTTTAGTTTTGACTTGACTAAAATAGTATGTCATTTGAATAATTAAATTATTGTTTAAGACGTTGAAGATAAATAATACTTTGCTAAATTTGATTATAATTATAATCTTATTGAGGAATGTCATATTAGCTATTATGGTGACAATATTTTTATTATCAATAAGGATAAAACAATTATAAAAATTAAAATCATTAAAAACTGGGCAATTAATTAAGAATTTTATTATACTATCGTAAAAGAAAATATTGAAAATGATTCATCTTTTATTTTTAAAGGTTTTAATAAAAGATAATAATAAGTTAATAATTAATATAAATAAAATAATGATATTAAATTTATTTAATTACTTAATTTTATGGAGGGAATAAAGATTTATAAAACTAAAAAGCATGAAAAATTAATAAAAAAATTTGAAATAAAACAATTTTCAGAACATGATAACTTTTATAGGGGATATATTGATAATAAATTCATTTGTATGATATAAATACTAAAAAAATTTCAATTTTCAAGATAATTCATTTTGAAAGGTCATAATAATAAAATAAGTTAAATTTAATTTTCAAAAGACGGTAAATTAATGGCATCAGTAGATTTAGACAATAATATAATGATATGGAAATAGCATTAATTATTAAATGATAATTATAAATGGGCTTTATAATCTAGAATAAGTAATTATGATCCTTAGTTATTCTAAGAAAGTTAATAGATTCATTTTGAATAAATTTCTATTTTAAATTTAAAAAATGAAAAAGTATAGTATTTTGGATAAATTATAAAAAATAATGAGGAGAGATTACCTCATGGTAAAGGAATATTAATGAATTCTAAGAATTATATTTATTAAGGAGAGTTTTCAAACGGAATCAAGAATGGATAATTTACATTCATTTCTGAAAACAAAAAAATAATTTGCGAATATATTAATGATAGAATTTGTGGATAAGGAGAAGTATTTTCAGACTAATATTATTATAAAGGAAATTTTTTTAATTCAAGTAAAGAAGGTTATGGTGAACTATATGAATAAAATGGTTCAATATATAAAGGGGATTTTTAAAAAGGATTATATCATGGAAAAGGAGAATTAAACATTCCAGGTGTTTTAGTCTATAGGGGAAAATTTTAAAATAAATAGAAACATGGTTATGGAGTTGAATCTTATCCTGATGGTTCATCTTATGAGGGTAATTATCTTATTTTATATTTATTATAATAATATTCTTATATTATTTATATAATTTAAATTATTCATATTATTTAGGATTATTTTACGAAAACAAAAAAATTGGAAAAGGAAAATTTTAATTCAATACAGGTGAAATATAAATGTAATAATGGGAAAACGATTAATGTATAGTTATAGATTAAAATAATGAAATAAGTAAACCAGAAGATTTCAATTTGATATGAAATTAAAATTTATTTTTTAATTTAAAAAACTTTATTTTAACTATGCTTTTAAAAATTTAAAGCCATTAACATATTTTATTATTATCTTTTAAAAAATAATAAATTTATTAAATTTATCATGTATTATAATTTAATCTATCTTTAAATTCAATTTATTTTAATAATATACATTAAATTTCAATCAGCTTATTCTTGTTGAATTTAATTATTTTTAATGTAATCTAAAATTACTCTTTGAAATTTTTTGAATTCATTATGATACTTATTTTACTATTTATTTTTATTTTTTATCTAACTATTAATTAATTTTATTTAAAATTACTTCATTAAGTCAAGTTATTTTTTAATTATATCTTAAGCCTCATTTAATTTATTATCTTATTTAGATTAAATATTTTATTTGTATAAAATAATTGAATAAATAAAATTAATTTTTAATAATTAAATTTCGAAAATAGTTTTTACTTTTTCTTTAATATCTTACTAAAAATTTTTCTTAGTTTTATTCTTCATAATATATACAGTTTAATTATTAAAATAATTAATTGATTATTATATATCTATTAAAGCTTAATTTAAATCATTAAAATAAATAGAACATTTACTTAATTATTTATAACCTAAATGAAGATTAGAATATTTTAATTTCTAATTATTCTATAAAAAATTTTGTAATTCTTTATAAAAAAATTAGACATTTTATTAGTCTTATTGTTTCATTAAAGTTTTTAATAAATATAAAAACATTTATTAGAAGACTATAAAATCAAATTCTTAATTATTGATGCGATATGTCTAATAACTTTAAATCAAAAATATTTAAGCCTTTTAAAATTATTTATTTTTGTAAAAAATAAATCCTATTTGATTTAATAGTTTTATTAAATTTATATCTGGTTATTTATTATTTTAATATAATTCCAATCCATTTTTTATTAAAATAGGTAAATATTATTAATCTTAGATGCAACAAATAATATTTAAAATATTTTTTATATAAAAATTTTTTATGTCATGATTATCTATTCCTTAAATTTATTTTAATTTTATATAATTAATTTAATTTTTTGACATTTAAATACTATAATTAATTTACTTTAGTTCATAATAAATATCACCTAAGATTTAATAAGCCATAATAATACTTTTATTAAATAATTTCGTATGAGATTAAATAATTATAATTATTTTATTCAAAATATTTATAGCCTTTACATATTTAAATTATTTTTTATAATCTTAACTTATTTCTAATACTAAACTATAAAATTCTTAGCTGTTTTAGCCATAATTTGGCAAAATAAGTTAATTCATCATATCTTTTTTTAATTTAAGAGATTATTTAAAATTAAATAGTTTATCTGAATATATTTAAATAATTTATTTTTGAATCTTAATTTGATTTTAAAAGTCATCAATTTATTTATAAATGTCAAAAATTTCATCAAGAGTTTTTATTTATTATTCAGAATCAATTTGATTTAATTAAGTATTAAATAAATTATTTTAATCATTTAATTACTACAACAAATTTGAATTGTTTTTTAATTTTTAGGCTGAGTTTATTTTTTAAACAATTTAATAAAACTATAAATAATCTGGCCTAGTTTCGACATTGAATTCTAAACACTTCCAAATAAGATCCTCTATATCCTGACCGTAAGAGTTCCTTATAGCTCTCCTGGTTTTAAGATTAAGAAAATAAAAGACTTTGCTTTACCTCTCATCCTCATAATCCCTGTCTAAATCCAGTTAATAACACAATTGCAATAAAGTAAGTCCTAATGAAAATATATCAGCTTTATAAGGATTATAATTTTCCCTATACTTTTTGCCTCCAACCAATTCTGGAGCCATATACATTGGGCTTCCTTTAACTGTCAAGGCTTCTTATGTCACACTTTGACTTTGTCTGCTGATCCCAAAATCACACAATTTGTACTCTCAGTGCTCTTGATTATCTTTGTAAAGAATATTATGAGGTTTTATGTCTTGATGAGCTATATTATGCTGATGTAAATATTTCAGACCGTTACCAATCTAAACTATTATCGAAAGGACTTCTTCTCTGTTGTATTTCTATTTCGTCTTATGTCTTTCTACCATTTCATCAAATAGATTACCTTCCATCAATTCTATGTAACTATATAAATTGAATTTTGTATTGAAATTGCTTTAGTTTTGAACCTTTATTTCTTCGATATCATAATAATAAAACTTTACAATGTTTTAATGATCCATTGCACTATTTATCATTATTTCTGACATGTTTTGTTCTAATAATCTGCAATCAATATACTTTATTATCTTCATTGCATATTTCTCTTTGTCTTTCTAAACTTCAAATACTTCTCCAAACCCTCCTTTCCCTATTACACTCATTTGTTTGAAATATTTTCTGTCTAGTTATTGAATTTTGTAAGTTTTTATCAATTTATCTTACAATAAAGGAGCATAAATCTTTTCTTTGGCCTGAAAACATAACAAAACTGCTGTCTTTCTTTTATCTTCTTCTTATTCTAAAAATTCAGCTAGTAATTTTCCTAATGTATTTCCAAACTTCTTTTCAGTTTCTTTGATGAACTTATCGAAATCCTCTTATAATTTTTAATTAATGATATTGATATCATTTTACATATAAACAACCTATGCTTAAACCAATCCTAAACTATAAAAATCGCATTTAAACATATTAACTTCATTGATATTATCTGGGTTTTCTAAATTAGCTATAATTTCAGGAGCATAATAATTTTTGTTACCTAGATTATTATTAAATTTCATAGTAGATTTTTAATCGCTGAATAATTTTTATATTTTTGTCATATCTGATAACATATATATTTTTTTGTCATTTTCTTTAAAAATTAGAATTTTAGAAGGATCTATATTTCTATGGATAACCCTTTTAAATTGAAGATACAGTAAAGCTTAAGTTAATTATTAAAACATATTTTTTAGTTCTTTTTTTTTAACTGCTTTATTTTTACTTAACAAATCTTTAAGACTCTATTAGTTACAATATTCCATAACTAAATTCAAAATAAATTCATTTTCTTTATTTTTTGTAATAAAGTAACCAAAATATTGAATTATATTTATATGTTTCAATTCAAATAAATTTATCAATTATTTCTCAAAATTTTTCATTTCATTTTCTGAGCTAAAATTTATTTTTTTTACACACAATATTTAGCCTGTTAATTTATCTTTGAATTTATAAATTGTAGATTCTATTCTATCTTCTTCTTTAAATTCTTCTTCATTTAATTAAAACTTTTAAAGTTTTTCTGCTTAATCTTATTAATAATTATCATCTTCATCTTTGAATTACTTAACATCATCGAGATAATCTTTTTTAAATCTATATTAAACCTACATATTTTATAAATTTTAATCTTTAAAAATCTCCGAAAATAATTACCCCATTTAATTTTTATTTATTAAATAAATTTATTTTAAATTGTATAATATATGTTTAAAATCATAACTTTGATGAATATTTATATGTTTTTTATTTTTTTAAATTTTTATTAATATTATTTATATTATTTATTAAGCTCAAAATATTAGATATAAATGTGATATTAATATTACTATTTTAATTATAATTTTAAATTATATTATTAATCTATTTAATTTATTTATAGATTTAAAGAAATTATTAAAAGTTTTTTAAATTTTTTTTATAATAATAATAATTGTATTTTATATAATTGTATTTTTCCTTTTTGTCTTATAAAAGATTATTTAAAAGTATTTATTTTTTGAAGATATAAGTTTAATATATAAGTCTAATATTTTATTTTAAAGATTCTAAAAAGTTACTATTTATAATATTTTTATGGATAAAAAAATATTCCTATTTATTTTATTAAATTTCTTATATTTCATCTATTTAGATTAACTTAATTTTACTTGATAATAATTATAATTTATAAAAATCATCAGGAGAAAAACTAGAAATATATTGAAAGTCAAATTATAATAAATTATTATATATTATATTCTTTAAATCTTCATCATTTTAACAAATAGTCCAAAAAATAATTTCACTACATATATTTTTATATTCTTAATTAAGAAATTATTAAAATCAAAGCTTTAAATTTTCAATTTTAATATTTTTTTATTTTAAATAAATTAAATTAAAAAGATGCTTATAATCATATTTTTTGCCAATGAGTTTTAATAAATCGTTAATAATGTTTTAATTATTTTTTCCATCTTAATACTATATCCTATATATAGAAGGATATTTTTCTTGCATCAATAATGAAAGAATATTAATAATTCTTATTTAAGGATAACCAATATGAAGAGCATTATTTTAATCAATTGCTATTGCAATATGATCATATTTTTATTTAAAATGAGTTCTTAGTAATTTATAAATATATCCTTAGCTTTACGTTAATATTATATCTCCTTTTTGTATATATTTTTCTTTAATTTTATTGGCAAAACAAAACTATTATAAACTATATTTCTTCTACTCAGTTTCTTAAAAAAGTTGAGATAATAAATCATTAACAGAATCCATTTATAAATTTATTATATTAATTTATAAATTATAATATTTAAAGTATAATTATTTCATTAACTTTCTAATAATTATTTTATTTTGCTATTATATGATTATCTAAGATTTTATTATTATTGACTAAGAGTTTTATCGATATTAGTTTTATTGAAATCATTCTTCATTGATGAAATAAATTAAGCTCTTATATCTCTATTTATATGGTTGTCCTAAAAAAATAAAAATAATTATAAAATAAAAAAGATGATATAATAATAAAATAATGATGAGAAAATATTGATATATTTATAATAAGAATATGATATTTAAAAATAAGATAGTGATAATATAATGATAATAATAGATTACATAGTGACGTGTGACATATTTAGTTTTGTTGGGGAAATCTTAAGTGACTTTGAAATAAGTTTTGTTAGAAGTATTAGCTTGGAATGGGACAATGGGCGCAATAGGATTTTAATAAAGCCTACCAACATGAGCATGGTTAATGAAATCATCAGAACTAAGTGCTTTCTTGGCATTGTAATCTTACTTATAAGAACTCTAAGCAATGAATTATTGATTAGGATTTATCTTGGGATAATTCCTGTCATTAGGAAATGGAGTTTCCTTCTAATATCCCCAATTAATGAATTAGTTTTAATAACTACTGCTGTTTCCGAAAGGAATATAAGACTTATGTTTTTTATGATCAGGATGAGTTAATTCTGTCTTTTCATATTGTTATTTTGTAAATGCTTCTTTATAAGAAGATCTTATATCCATTGGAAATTTCACGTCAAAGTCACTGTACAATTCTTTAGTTTGTTTCGTTTGTGACTTCATTTCTGGTTTTATATCGAAATCTTTAGTGTAAGTAGAATCTATTTTTTTCTGATAATCTGATTGAAATTTTACTTCCTTCTTGTGTTCACCCAATAATACATTTTTGAAGTAATCTTTGTTTATGTCTTGCACTTTAGAATAGTGATTTATTAACAGTTCTTGCACTTTTTTGCTTTCATCAATACTACTTTATCTTCTTAAGTTGTTATTCATTTTTGTAAAATATTTTATAATATTATTTTGAAGTTATCCTTTTGCTAGAATCTATTTTATATTTCCGATATTAATTTATTTAATAATAAAGTTTAAATATGAAGTTATTAATAATAATAATACACCTAATAGTATTAATAGTGGTTTCAAAAAAGTTAAAAAAGAATAAACAGATTCCTTCTATTATGGAAATAGTAACTCCAAAAGGAAATGAAAAAAGAGAGAAAAAATAAGAAGCTTCAGACTTTCGGGAATTAAAAATAATAGATAAAGATGGAGTAGAACATAGAGAATATATTAGCAATAAACTATATGATGATAGTAACTTTAAAAAGGAATGTAGAATAGATGAAAATGCTTATTATTAATTTTGTAGTATGATTAATGACTGTGCAATGTGTGCATCAAGTAAGTATTGTGGATGGTGTGGTAAATCTAAAAAATGTATGCCAGGAAATATAGAACATGCTCAATGTCCAGATGATTGTTTATAAAATTGGATATTTGATGTCATGAATGTTAATATGTGTAATGTTAAAATTGATGATTTTGTTTACAATTCTGGTAGGTTAGATAATGTACAGAAGAATCATAATATAACTATGATCAAGGCTCTTATTACTAGTCCTAAATATAAAGTCAGGTCTTTTGAAACTGAGTTCAAACCTGTCAGTGTTGAGTATCCTGTTGGAAATTTGGAATCTAAAGAGTAGTATTACTTTACTGATTTAAAAGGTTAGTTTAATACTAGAGCTAAACTTACTAATAAGAAATTGACTAAGAAAATCAAAATCAATATGCCTGTTAAATCTACTGTTATTGATCATTATTATGATGCTGATACTAATGATTTACTTAATCCTAAATAGTCTAATGTTCATCATGGTGTTTGATTTATATTTTATTATTCATATTCATTTTAATATTATTTATCATCTTTAATTTTTCAATATATTCTAATTTTTAAATTATTAATCATTTATAATTATTATCTAGTATTTAATTAAATTATAAATGGATAATTAATAAAATTAAATTTATAAATAAGATGAGAATTATGACATAAACATAGAGATTTTACCAAAATATTAAAAAATATTAATAAAAATATTTAAATAAGCTACTTTTGAATTTTGGGAAAGTGAAATTTTATTAGTTGATTATAAAAAATAAAATTAATAAGTTTTAATATTTGATGATATTTAAGAAATGTTTGAAATTATTTAGAGCAGTTTAGAAAATAATAACTATTAAATAGAGTTTATTAATCAAAATATAACATTAAAGTTATTTATCTAAGTAATAAATAGAAAAAAAATTTTAAATTTTTTAATTTTAAAATAAGAATAAAATTTATAAGAAACAATTTAATAATTAATTAAAATAGTCAATAATTAATAAAAAACAATATAGAACAATTTTTAGTTTTAGAAATAGAAGTTTATAAAATAATATGTGAATGAATTAAAAATTTTAAAAAATTAATATAAATCAATTATTTTTTTTAATAGAATAAAACTAATATATCATAATTAAAATTTTAAAAATATAAAAAAATAAAAAATTATTAGTTTCTATTTTATTTAAATTTTCAATCATCAGAATCATTTGAATTTGTAATTGTTTAAAGTCTTTTTTCTATATTACTTATTACCTTTATCAATATATAAATTTAAATACATTTTTGAATTTATTGACAACATTTGA
>Ga0315908_10000625_pt1 | contig 27616 bp, 20 predicted proteins | sample LakEriMetagenome_12_FD_203520 | JGI IMG/M metagenome (GOLD analysis project Ga0315908, IMG submission 203520) | Freshwater fungal communities from buoy surface, Lake Erie, Ohio, United States - Buoy 4 MA124 | ecosystem: Environmental > Aquatic > Freshwater > Lake > Lake biofilm | place: USA...
TATTATCATATTATCATATTATCATATTATCATATTATCATATTATCATATTATCATATTATCATATTATCATATTATCATATTATCATATTATCATATTATCATATTATCATATTATATTGTATTATTATATCATATTGTATTATTATATTATATATAATAATTTATAATTTAATGATAAAATAATGTAATTTATAATTTATAGGCTGCTCACTTTGCTTCGTTCTATTAATTGCATAACCTCGTGGCTATTATTGATGTGAATAAACTTGGATAATCAACAGTTCTAGGGAATAAAAGCAGTATGTATAAATAAAGATTTGATTCATTCGGTTGGAATACTATAGTGATTGATGGTCATGATATTCTTTAAATAGTTGATGCGTTATCTAAATCAAGAACCAATCAAAAGAAACCATTGGTAATAATAGCTAATACTCTAAAAGGCAAAAACATGGGAATTACAGTGGAAGATAGTGATAATTATCACGGAAAACCATTAGCAGATTAAGCATAAAGTGCAATAGATAATTTATAGTCAATGATTAAAAACATGAATGTTAAGTTGGAACTGAATGGGGTTGAGAAAGATGAGTCTAAGAATGATTTCAGAGTTAATAAAATTTAAGAATAGAAGAAGAGTATTTTGTATAATGATGAGAATAATAATAATAATAGTAAGAATATTGCTACTAGAGAAGTCTATGGACATGCTTTAAAGGAATTGGGTAAGGATACTCATGATATTAATAAACAAATTGTAGTATTAGATGCTGATGTGAAGAACAGCACTTTCTCTATTGAATTCATGAAGGCACATCCAGATAGGTTCATTGAATGTTTTATTGCAGAATAAAATATGGTTAGTGTTGGTAATATATAATATATTAATTATATATAAATATATATATGAATATATAGGTCTTGGACTTTAGGCAAGAGGTAAGATAGTATACTTGAGTACATTTGCAGCATTTTTAAGTAGAGCATATGATTAGATTCGTATGGGAGGAGTAAGCAGCAGTAATCTAAAAATATGTGGTAGTCATGCAGGTTGTGCTATTGGTGAGGATGGAACAAGTCAAATGGGGTTAGAAGACATTGCGATGATGAGAGCTATTCCTGACAGTGTAGTGCTCTACCCTTCTGATAAGTATAGCATGGAAATGGCAGTCTACTTAGCCAGTAGGCACAAAGGACTCACTTACATTAGAAGTACTAGAGGAGCTTATCCACATCTTCATTCTCCATCTACTCTATTCTCTATTGGAAAAAGCATACTTCTTAAAACTCATTCAAATGATTCTGCCCTTATTATTGCTGCTGGTGTTACCATTTAGGAAGCTATCAATGCAAATCATATTCTTAATTAATAACATCAGATATATGTCAGAATTCTTGATATTTTCTCTATTAAACCCATTGATTAATAAGCTATCATTCATCATGCTTAATAGGCCAAAAATAATATTATCGTTGTTGAAGATCATTATTAATAGGGAGGAATATTCGGTAATATAATATATATACATAAATTATATAATCATATACATCTATTTTATCATCATAAACATAAATTTCATCATTATATAAATATATTTCATCATTATTATTATTTATAGAGGCTGTATGTTCTGCTCTAAGTTAAAACACTAATATTAGGATTTTTAGTTTATGTGTTAATAGAATTCCTAAATCAGGTAAACCTTAAGAATTGTTAGAATTTTGTGGAATAAGTTAAAATCACATCGTAAAAAAAGTATTGGAAGTATAAAAAATATGATGTTTTTAATTTTGAAAATAATAATACATATATTATATACAAATATAAAGAAAGATGATAAGATAATAAACTAAAACATTAAAATTATTAAGATAGTTTAGTAGTATATAAAATGATTTTGAGAGATTTTAAGAAAATATATCATAAAATAAGTAATTAAAATAAAATGAGAAATTGTTAGAATTAAAGAATAAATTAAGCTCAGATTAAAAAAGTAGAATAGAGATGTTAGCATTTGCGATAAATGATATGAACATTAGAGAATAAGAGTATTTTCGAGTAAAACTGACAAGTAGATTGTTAGAGAGAGGAATGAGCAGATTGGGATTGAGTGTAGATTTAAGAACATTATCAAAGACATCGGAAGGGGAATTGATAGAGCCAAATCCTAATTGGTTTAATTAATAAGAGATGATGAATTTAAAATATCCTTAAGGAATTCTTGATTTTAACACCGTTGTTAATAACTTGTCTCTTAATTAATCCTAATCTAATTCTAGTTTTAATAAGACCAAAGTTAAAAATAATATTGATTCATAATAAAATATAGAGAATTAATAAATTAAGGAGGAAGTTGTTGTTGAAAAAACCAATTTTGATGTTGAGTTGACTGCTATTGATGCTGCTCAGAAAATAAAAATCATCAAGGAAGTTAGGACCTTATGTAATTTGGGATTAAAGGAAGCAAAAGATCTTGTAGAAAAACTCCCTGCACTTCTTGCCAAGCAAGTTATTAAGGAGCATGCTGATAAAATCAAAGAAGTCTTAACTCCAATCGGATGTACACTAATATTCAAATGATATATCATTTATTCTTAAAATATTTTACCAATATTATATTATATTATTTATTCATTTTACATTCTTATTTCTTTAATAAAGCACATTTTATTGGTTATATATTTCATTTAATATTTCCTATTCATCTACATATTCAAATTTATTCACTCTATTTTCATTATTAAATGTTTTTTATTTGTTTTTATTCTTATTTAAACCTTATATTTATTTTTTTATAAATTATTCATCTGGAATCTATTCTTTTTTTAAATAAAAACCAATATCTTTAAATTTCTTTTCTTCTTCTGTAGTTTAGAAATAAATTTCTTATATTTCATCATTATTATCTATTTATATCATTTACTCTTTCTAATTAAATTAATTATAATCATTTTAAATTTAATTATCTTAAATTTTTTGTTAATTATCTAATTTTTTGTATTAATCATTCTCATTTAAAAATTAGCTTTCCTTGATATTATTTATAAAATTATTTTCATTTTTTTAATCTTATTAATAATATTATTCAGTATATTACTGAGTTTAATTTTAATCTTCTTAATTTAATTAATCTTCTAAAATCCATTAACAACCGGAATATTTTTTATAATTATTTTAATTCTCATTTTTTTAGCAGTCATTATTAAATTTTAAGAATTGTTTGTTTTAGTTTTATTAGATTTCTAAAATATATTCTTTTTGATTTTAATTATTCGATAAATCTTATTATGAAATATTATTAAATTATGCAATAGATTTATAAAAGACATTTTATTGATTTATTTCTTTATTACTTATTGACATATTTTAATAAATATTATATTATTCTTAATCTTATTTTATTACTTCTTCGGTTTATTATTACTATTATATAAATTGATTTTAAAATATTTGATCATAATTATTATCATACTATTGCTATTATAAATTAGGAGATTAGTATTTCTTTAAAAAGTAATGATTTTATTTTTATCTTGAATTTTATTAATTATTTAAAAAAGCTTATTTATAAAGTTATTTTTGTTTTTCTAAATCAGTTTGATTCATAAAAACATCATATTTGACTTTTTTTTCAATCATAATTTTTAATTAATCATCAGTTACTACAATATATAATATTTATTTGATAGAGAATATAATATATTTAATTAAATTGATGATAATTACTTTCTTAAAATTTCCTATTATCAGAATTAAATCCTAAATTAACTTAACCAATATTTCCTGAAAATCTATTTTTCTTGAGCTATAAAGTTTTATAACCATCTCTCAACTAAATAATAAAAACATTATCAGCTTCTTAAGTGGCTTTAGCAGTTCCAAAAATACTGGACAACTACAAATCCTAATTTTCATCTACTTTTTTAGGATGAATGACCAAAACAATATGCACTTCCATTTCAGTAGCCATTCTTCTTAATCGACCAATTACTTAATCTTGCATATCAAACTTATTGATTCCTTGTGCTTAGGAACCAATAAAGAATTAAAGATTGTCCAATATTATCAAATTAATATCATACTTGTAAATTGTATATTCAATTGTTGCGATCATCTTTTCAACGTCTGTTTGACCAAAATAGTTCATGAAGTAAATTGGAAGAAGAGAGAATTGCTAGCTATAATAATGATACAGATGCATTTAATTAATAAGATTTATTTAACTGTATTGAAGAAGCATAGTCTAAAGCAGAGTCAAATTGTGGATTTCAAATGAACCTAATAATATTGTATTATTTGATATTAAATAATATTATAAAATAATATATTATATATTTGTTACCCCATAATGTTCGTAAACCTTAAGATGCAAAATCAATTGTGATTTGTGATAAAAATGTAGTTTTTCCACTTCCAGTAGGTCCAGTAAATATAGTGAACTCTCCCTTCCTTAGACCTTGAAGATGATTGTTAATGAACTAAAATTATCCACTTTGAATGCCTTAATCTTAATGGAAATTACTCATCCTCTCGAATAAATCTTATTATAACCTATCGAATTATATGATTTCTTAATCGAACATGGTCTTTGCTTCTCTTATACTTCTCCAAATTGATTCAATGTCTTATTTCTATAATGCTTCATTTGCATCCTTGTATTCAGACTTAACAATCAATACTCTCTTACTACCTAATTTCTCTGCTATCTTTTTAATGTTTAATTATCCAGCAGAGTCATTGTCCATCCATAAATATATTGTATTGAATTGTTCAAAAAATGCTATTGATTATATTGGTAAATGATTTGCTCCATAAGGCAAACTCACTGCTGGAATTTATGTTACTTGCTCAACACTCATTGCATCATATTCCCTAATTTAATATTATATAATTTAAAATAATATAATGTAATGCTAATATAAAATATTAATAATAATAATAATAATAAATATAAAAATATTTATATGATAATATAATTACCCTTCTGTGATGATTATTTCTTTATGATCTGGTGTGATAATATTAATTCCAAACAATCCAGCATCAAGTGTGCCTTTAGGTTCTATCCTCATATACTACTTATTATTTTTACCGACTCCTCTTAATTTAATCTTCTATAAAATACTCATCATATTATTCACTGTTCTTTACTATTTGTCTTCATATTTTTATTCATCTCTATACTCTTTCCTTTATTTCTTGTTTCTTAATCCAAACATCCCCATGCTTATAACCTTCACTTATTTCTTATTCCCATTTTCATCTATAAATATTCCTTTATCTGCTCCTACTTTGTACTTTTATAATGTCTCTATATTTAATTTCCTTTCATTTATAAGATAATTTAAAGTCTCTTTATATTCTTCTTCATTTAATAAATTTTACATTCTTAAGTATTAAATCTCACCATAAATTATCTTTTTCCCTGTTTCTTAATTCATATCATAATGCTCACTATTAATTTAACTATCAAAATTATATATAAGATATGGATTTTAGCTGATTTAATTTTATTCATTATTAATATTATTTGTAAAATTCCCAAATAATAAATTTTTTAATTGATAATAGTTGCCTTTGGATTAACATCTAAAACAATAATAAATTTATTTTTCAACATGAATATTAAAAGTATTCATATTCGATATTTAATTGTTATGATTCTTAGGACATAAAGGACACCATTTTACTCTAATTTATCCATCATCTTTAAATGAATATTCTAAATTGAATCGATCCAACAATTAAGTTATTGTATTCTATTATGTTTAAGATAATTTAAAAAGATTCTCATTAATTAATTATTTTATAAACATTGATTATGAATATTTCATATATTTAAATCCATTTCTTAATAGCTTAATCATTTAAAATATGAAATTAACTTTACAAATTGATTTAATAAATATATTTTTAAATATAAATACTAATCAATTATTTTCTAAATTTTTAATATAATTATCTAGATCCTCATCATTCTCTATTTCTTTGTCAATATCATTATCATTAATGAGATTCTCAATTTAATCATCTGATTATTTCTTTAAATATATTTATTCTTTAAAGTCTTATTCTGAAGATATTGAGTTTAATTATGATGATGATTATATTATAGATAATTATTAGTTAGAAGAAGATGATGATTTATCCTCTATGATGAAATCATTCTGATGAGCTTATTTGATAACATTTTCAAGATTGATAGAATAATTATTGTTTATGTGATGATTTTCTTATGTCAAAATATGTTAACATTAGTTGAGAATGTAATGTAATTATTAAGATTGAGTCTTGTCTTAAATCTCGTTATCAATTTAGAAGAAGAAATCAATAAAGAAATTAGGATGAGTAATGAGATTGTTGGCAGAATCTATTGAATTAGGATAGACTCTTAATACATTATCAAAAATAAATCCAGAATTCAACATAAATCTAAACATAGGATACCTAATATGATTATTCTCAAAATGTTTGATTCGTATCAACACATCTCCTTAAATAATTAATCCGACATCAAATTGCACTGAATCATCATAAGGACCTTACTTATCAGGAATCTAATTACTATTTAATGAGTTAAATAGGATCTACTAATTCTGAAATATCTGTAAGTACATTCTCACATTATCATCTCCATTTAGTTTCCTATCAGTCTGTCCTTGTATTCTTTTTAAAATAGGAACTTTATTTATTATTATTTTAATTAATTTAGTTTAACTGGTGTTTAGTTTAAGATTGGTCTGGAAATTGGCAAAATTTTTTAAATATTATAATTATGATTAGAAGATAAGAGTTTCCTCTTTAACATGTAATATCTAAGAGAGATATTAAAGTGCTTCAAAGGGATGATGCAATACTTTTAACACACTTAATAGACAACTTAATACCATCATACTTCTTCCTCTGCTTTCTTAGCAATGGATTATTGCTTTGTGGTGAGGATCTGATGATATCCATACCACAATTTCCTTTATTATTTCCAATGTTTGTAATAAAGTAGGATGAGGGTACCCATTATTTACATGTTCTACCACTCTCTTATTGAATATCTCAATTTCATATTTATATTCTGATAAATTCCATACTTTAAATTCATTTTATTTATCATTTCCTATTACTTTATTCTCAATTTCTTATATTATAATATCTTGTTTTTAGATTTCCCAATCCATATAATAAATTTTTTCCTTTTAGATTTCAAATATATATTCTTTATTATCTAATTCTACTATTTTCTATAATTATTCATTTATCTTATCTTTTAAATTGTTCATTTTTTAATCTATCTTAAGCTTATCTTTTATATTATTCATTTTTTACTCAATATTAAACTTTTTTAGTTATTCATTAAATTTGCTTTTTAATAAATTCATTGTATTTTTAATATTATTCTAATTATGTATATATATAATATTCAAAATCTTATCAAACAATTTTTTACTTATTAAATATTTAATATTAATTATTAAACATTTATTATTTTTATTTAATAATCAGACTTGATCTAATGTTTAATCATTTTTCATAAACACGGATCCAATAGTCATCCCATGATAAAAAGATAATTTATATTATATATTGTGATGTTTAAAAATTAAATTGACGATTTTATTATTATTAATAAAAAAGCCACCCATTTTTATATGTTTTAGGACATTTTTGACTGTCACAACTATTATTCAAGTATTGACAGCTTCGAATGACCATTGATATCAATAATTAAAGATATTATTAAATATTATTATAAAGATATTAATTATTTATATTAATATCAAAGCTAATATAATTTTTTTATTTATCCTTATTATATATCAATAATAATACTAAAGCGAAATTTAATAGCAATTAAATTATATATAAATTTATGATATAAATAATATCTGATGTTCAAATCATTATTCAGAAAATAATTGAAGTTAAATTCTAACTTCAATCAATATTTTCGTATAATAATAAATTTTAATTTTATTTAAAGATAATTTGGGATTAAAGCCAGGAGCTTCTCAAGATGAAATAAAGAAATAGTATTATAAAATAGCTCAGGAATTTCATCCAGATAAGAACGACTCTTTAAAAGCAAAGGATATTTTTATCAAAGCAAAAGAATCATATGATATTTTAAAAGATATTGATAATCATCATTATAATAAAAATCAACAACAAAATAATTAATAATAGAGTTATGATTAACATTAAAACTATAAAAATCAACAATATAATAATTAATAATAGAATTATGATTTTTATTCAAACTATAAATAACAATAGGAATAATTTTATTATGATTACCAAGAATTTATAAATTTATTTAATAATGAAGCATTTTTTAAAAATGATTTTATGAGGTAGAATAAAGGAAATATGAAAAAAAATATAAATAAGAAAGGAAAAGATATAAAAATAAATGTGGAATTAGATTTTGATGAGAGTGTGATTAATAAAGATAATAATTAGAATAACTAAAAGAATATTACATATATAAATAAGAGTATAAAATATGAAAAGAAAATAAAATGTTAGAACTGTTAAGGAACAGGACTAAATGAATATGATGAAAACTGCAAGAAGTGTGAAGGGAAAGGGAGAGTGAAGAAAATAGAGGATTTAGATATAAAAATACCAAGAGGAGTTGAAGATGGAGATCTAATGGAAGTAAAAGATGAAGGAGAAGAAGGATTATTGGGATATTAGAATGGAGATTTGTTAATAAATTTGAAAATAATAAATAAGAATTAAAAAGTGATAAGAAAGTAGAATAATCTGCATGTACAATTAGATTTGACATTAGGAGAAGCATTGTTGGGAGGAACATATAGAGTTAAGAGTGTTGATGGATATCATACAGTCGATATAAAGTAGGGCACATTTACTAAATCATAATAGATTATTAGTAAGAAAGGAGTCTTATTGAAAAATGGATAAAGAGGAGATCTTGTTATTGATCTTAATATTTAACCTATTGATTTTACTCTTATCCATTCAAATCAGCTTAAACTATTATTTTAATAAATTAAAAATCTACAGGCACCTTAAAGTAAATACTAATCTAAACAAGAATAAGACGAACACCTGGAACAACAACAACAAGATGAAGATGAAGAGGAAGAGGAAGAGGAAGTAGAAGCTATTTTAAGTGAAAATGAATATTACGATTACAATTATAAGAAAGACTAAAATACTTAAAAAAAGCATAAGCTAAATAAATTTGAAGAGAAGAAAAGGAAAAAGGAGGAATTAGAACATAGGAAAATTAAAAGGGAAGAGAAAAAAATGAAGAAGAAGTTTTAAAGAATGAACTTAGATGATTTATTTAATGATAATTTCTGGAAATGAATTACATTATATATATTTAACTTATCATATATTTATTTAACTTGAGAAAAATAATGAGGTATTTATAAATAATAAATATGATGAAATATAAATGTATATATAATTAAAGAGAATGTATTTAAGGTGATGATAATGTAAATGAATAAATGCGTTTGTGGTTTAAGGGTAGAATGTGACGTTGCCATCGTCGCGATCCGGGTTCGAGTCCCGGCAGACGCAATTTATTTTTATAAATAGAAATATAATGAAAATAAAAGAGAAGAATCAAACTGCTTATTATTATTATTATTATTATTAAACTTAATCCTGCTCTTAAACAGGTCTACTCCTGTTATCATTCACTTCCAACTAAGATTCCTCCTCACTCTCGACATTATAATGAACTTCTACAGTTTAATTCTGACCTGCTTAATAATATCCTTATCTATCTTATTTCTATCTTCTATTCTTTTTATATTATTTGCTATTCTAATTATTATGATGGTCCTTAGTCTGCTTTTTTTCTTCTTTCTCTTTTATGAAAAACTTTGTTTCTATTTTCTCTTCTTTTTATACCAAGTCTTATTTTCTATAGTAAAATGGGTTGCCATAAAGTCCTATTAATAAAAATGATATAATAATATGATATTGTGATAATATAATGATAGAATAATATGAAAATATGATAATATATAAAAATGAATGTGAATTGATAATATGAATATGCCTTGATTATTGAAATTGAGTGGCCTCTTTTTAAAAGCATTTGGGTTTCCATCGGTTTGCCTATACTATGCGGCCTTTTCATTAAATTCGGCTGTATCCAACTAATCTTGATTCCTCTATGTCCTTTTAATATCTTCCCTCTTGTCCATATATGCAAACTACTCAAAAATATTAGGACGAGTATTAGCAGTATTGAAAATATTCAACATTTTTTTACCATTAGTAACACTAATTCTAGTAGAATCTCTCAATTTATAAACAACATTATTATCCTGACTTTCCTCTTTAATTGACTCAAATAACTTGTCTTTGACATCTTTGACAAAGATTATCTTGATTTTAAAGGTTCCAAAATATTTATTAGGCTCCCACCAATATCTGAAACTATAATCAACTTGCAAATCACTAACCAATTATGCTACAGCACAGAATTATCCACTTTTGACCACACTAAAAAACAAATAAACATTCTGGTTTTATTGAATTGCTTCTTGATATGCTTTAGATAGAACTTGATTGTTCTTTATGCTGCTTGCCCATAATTCATACTTTATTGCTTTATGTACATCATCATCATTTGTGCTGCGGATTATAAAAAATATCCCGTTTCCTATTTTACTTATGTCCATTTGTTGGTTTATATTGTGTAGATGTCTTATATTCTCTATTATATTTTTAGGATTGTCATAGTCTTAAGCTCGGATGAAGTTCTCATTAAAATTATAATTTTTATTGTTGTTTGGCTTTAATTAAACTTAATTACAAGGATCCATCATGTACATCTACATTTCTAGCATTTAGCAATATTGCATATAAAATTAGTTATTCATTAATTATTCGTTATATTCTTTATTTTATTTCTCTATTTCTTAAATATCCATATTTTAAATATATCTAATCTTTAATTATACTATATTGCAATCTTTATAATTATATTTCTTATTATAATATATTTTTACTATTATTTTATTATAATTTTATTATTTCAAAATATTTTCATATTTCACATAATTAATACTAATTAATTTTTTAATAATTTTTTAAAATCAAAATATAAATAAATAGTTGTAAAATACAAAAATGATAAATATTAATTATAGCATTAGAATTATAAATATTAATCATTTTACAGAATATTTTTGATAATAGGGAGTCACTAATTAATTAAATCTATAATTAGTAAGATTTCTAACCATAAAATTGACTGTCAAAAGATAACCAAAAAAGAAACCAAATTATTTGATTTTGTGACTGTCTTTAAATAAAAGTCTATTAAGAAGAACAGCACTTATTGAGTTAAAAGCTAAAAATAATTTTTATTTAAATATTAATACCAATTCCATAATAGAAATTCAGACTATTTTTTTCTTCATAAACATAATTCAGAAAAAAATTGTCTTCTGTATTCAGATCATTCTTATTAAAAAGTCTCAATAGTTTCTTCTAGTCCACTGGAAAAGTCTGTAGTTTTTCACTTTATACTTTTGACATGTCAATATATATAATTATATTTAATTTTAGATAAGGATATATTTAAAATAATAAAATTTTGAACAATTATCAATTATTTGAACTGATAGTTTCAATGGTTTTATTTGAATTAAAATCGTAACCATAATCACCTACAGATGAAATGATTCTCATTTCGGAATTATAATCTTCATTTTATAATGAGATTATTTAATATTAGTCTCTTCCTCATTAGCATTTATTTAACTTATTTTAGACTACCGTTTATCATTTATGACAAAAACATCTTCTCTACTTATTTCTAAAATATATATACTTTTAATTTAAATCTATTACCAACCTTTGAAGTCTGTTTATTCTTATGTATACCATTTAATTTGGGATTCTTCTTTTTATTTTAAAGTTTAAATGCTTCGTATTATTAAGTTTTCTATATATTTTTATATTATTTTTATAATTTTTCAAATTATCATATTTTATCAATATATTCAATTTAAAACAAAATCCTTTCCATTTCATTAAATAGAAACATTATTTTCTTATAAATTTATCTTTTATTAACTTTTTTTTAATTATTTATTATATTTTCCCTTCTTAAATATTATTATTTTCATAATAAATATCCTTAAAATAATAAATTTTTAGCTTTTAGAAAATTTATAGACAATACTCAAATATTCTCTTAATTTAAATAATTCTATTTTTTATAAATAAATTTTTAATAAAATTAATATGAATAGGATATATAATAAAATTCATTTTTTAAATATTATTGTTAGATAATATACTTAAAATCATTTTTTGATTTTTTTATTTTAATGTTTCAAAATTTTATCCATCCTTTTGATAACTTATTTTTAGAAGAATATTTTTTGAAAATATGAATTCATAGTGTCTTTATGTTGATTATAAATTTGTTTTTCATTAACCATCATATTATCTTCTTCATAATTATCTTAAGATATCAAATTAGCATAAAGATTTTCTTCACTTTGAATATCTGCTTTAAGTTCTTAATCAATACTATTTAATTCAATCTATTCTTTTTTTGCTAATTGAGATTGAGAAAGATTATCATCTTCATCTTAATAATGTTTGTATTTCTAACTATCAAATGTTTTTTTAGAGGAAGAGGATTTGCCCATCTGTCTAATAATAGAATCAATAACAGTTTTGACTTTCATTTCATCATAACCGTCTTTATTTATGAGCTCACTATTCGCCTTAACAAAATCTAAACTAATTTTTAACTATTTTTAAGTCCTTTCTTATCCATTTTTTTCGTCATCAGATGATTAAATTACTTCGTCATCTTCATCAGAATTTTCTGAATTCTACTCAGTTTAGATTTATAATTTATCATTTAAACAAATCCAATAATCTTTAATCTGATCTTTAACTGTATAAAGTATGTTTTTAGCTTTATCCATATTTTCTTCACTAACTTCCATCTAAACTCTTAGTTAATTATTTTTTTTAGCCATTTCTTTTGCCAAATTTGATTTCACTAACACATCTCCCATCAAAATATTTTCTTTTATAATTAATGTCTTCATCTTATCTTTTTGATTCTTTCCATCTTTTTAACTTTCGCTCTATATAATTTCCTTTGCAAATTATTTAAATAGATTGTCTTTGTAATTCATTATTTTACATATTGCAGGTGATGACTTTTCATTTATAAGTACTAAATCTAATTCTAAATCTCTGGCTTTCTTTCTAAAAATCATTAATTTTATTAATACCTTGCATCTAAGATATCATAAAATCCTAATAATCTCTATTTATCATCTACTAATCTTATTTCTCCTTAATACTCAATTTCTTCATTAAATTTAAAGTACTTAGTATTTAAAATCTAGCATATTTATTTCAAATATTTTTGATCTGTATTATTAGAAAAGTTAAACTTCTAGTGATAATTGATAGATCTAAAATTAAAGGACAAAAATCTATTGAAAGATCTTATCATGAAAATAATGATAATAATTAAAAATATAAATAGATGAATAATTATATTTAAATGGATGGATAGATATAATAATTGTAAATATAGATATAATATAAGAATGGAAAAAAATTAAGATTAAGAAATTTAAGAGGCAAGATAGAAGTTAGCAGAGAAATTTGGCGATTCAACAAGATTAGGAGGAAAAGGAACTTAAAGAAGGAAATAAAAAGTGATAGTGAAGACAACAATAAATGATGATAATAAATTAAAACAAGTAATAAGAAAATTTGGAGTTTAACCAATTCCTTAAATTGATGAAGTAAATATGTTCAAGGATGATAACACTGTGCTACACTTTGTAAGGCCTGAAGTAATGGCCAGCATATAAAGCAACACTTTTGTAATAATGGGCAAGTCAGAAACCAAAAGTAATTAACTTATCATTATTAATGACATCTTTATTATTACTAATATTACTATTATTTTTATCATTAATATCAAATTTATAATTAATATCTTAAGACATTGTTGACCTCTTCCCTGATATTCTTACTCATTTAGGTCCTAAGCAATTGTCTAGCCTTAAAGAAATTCTTGGAAAGAATATACAATCTGCAGTTAATAAAACTGATAAAAATACTATTCAAGAATAAAATGAAGACGAAATTCCTGACCTTGTCCCTAATTTTGAAGAGGTTTCTAAAAAGGTTGAATGATTCTTAAAAACTTATTTTATTTTTATTTATAATTTTATATTTGAATATATATTATTATTAAACTTTCATTATTTAATTTATCATGATATTTATTATCATTAATTCATCAATTTTATTTTATTAATTTAAAAATAAATATTATAATAAAATTTTAATGAAATTTTTATTTTATAAGAGTTTCTATAAAAAATGTTAAATTTTAAATAATATATTAATTATATATTTTATAAATGATAAGTTATTAAATCAAAATACATGAGCAAAAAACTATATTTTATTTTTTATAAAAAGTATTAATTACATTTGTATATTTAATAGATATTTTAATATATAAATTCTGATTAAAATACTTATTTAATATATAATTAATAATAATATTAATATATAATAATTTTCACCATGAATTTTTTTATTGGGATATATTTCTAAAATAAAATAATAAAATTTGAAAATAATTTTATGAAAATAGAAAAAGATGATAGAGAAAGATCAATAATTAGATGTGACGGAGTGGACTCTAAATCAAGAAGAAAAATGTAAGATTAGAAAATAAATGGATTAAAAAGCGAGTCTTAATTATGGAGTAGTGATCATTGAGTTTTATTTAACAAAAGTGGATTTTCATCAACTAACTAAGATGAAAATTATATTTTCAATTGATGTTACACTGCAGAAGTGAAAATAAGCAATGATGATTATTTATGAACATTGGTAATTGATGCTTTTGATAAAAGTACTAAAAAAGAAACGGAGTTATTATTATCATACGACGATCAGGAGGAACTAGTGATGTAAAGCAAATTTTTATTAGATAAGAGTTGTAAAGAATTAAGTAATTTATTTGACGAAAAAGAATCAAAAAGATAAAAATTCTTACAAGATAGGTCATCTATCAAAGCTAGAGTTAATGCTTAGAGATTTTATTTTACTAAAATATAAATTTCATTAAATAATTTACTATGTTTTTTCTTCATTAATAGTTTAAGTCTAATAACTTTAATTAATACCTTTTTTATATATTATATTTATTTTTCATTAAATATTTAATGAATTAATCTTTTTTTTATTTATTAATTAATTTTTGTTTAAAGACAAATTTATTTAAATTAAGTTCTAAAGATATATATTTAGATTAATTATTGACTAATATCCAAAAATGTCAAAAACCTTTAATTTTTTTTAATTGTTAATAAATTAAAGGAAAAACCAAAGTTGGTAACAGTTATAAGTGCAAATAACTAGAAAAATATATTTCTTAAAAACTTGAGAATATTTTAGATAAAATATCAAATAATAAAATTTTATTTTCCGATTGTATATTTCATAAATAAAATAGTGAAAAAGAGAAAGTAAGCTTAATTATATAGAAAACATAATAAAAAATTGATTTAAATAAAAAAAAAAGAAAAACTTTGTATATTTTTATAAGAAAAGTTATTAATAGAACTAATTTTTGTTTTTATTTGGCAATCTTTATTTTTTTCATTTTTTAATGGATTATAATTTAAGTTAATTTTCTTCTTTTATCTATTATAAATAAAATGCCAGATATAAATACTTTGATTATTATCTTAATAAATCATTTAATTATTAATCTTACACTACAAAACTTAAATGATTGTTATTTTACTTATCAAACAAATAAATATCATGATAATAATTATGATGATTTTGATAATAATGATGTTAATAATATTTAAATTGATTAATATTATAATGATATTAGATTAATTAATGAATTATAATTAAAATATTAATGAAGATTTAATTAGTTATATTAATAATTTTAGTGTTAAAAAGCTATTAAGATCTACCTATTCATTGTTTAAATAGTGATGTGTATGGGAATTGGGAGTTCTATCTTTCAGAAGGTAAAAAATTATTTTCTCCGATTTAAAATACATGCGGACATTCAATTCCAGATAGAGAAAATAAATCATATTTAAGTTAAGAATATTTTGAGTTTAAAGAGGACCTGAAAATAAAACTAGAATTAGAAAAAGAAGGAATAGTGAATTATGTTATGAAACAATTTTAAAAATCAATTAAAAAGTACTTTTTTTCTGAATAAAAGTACATTCACGAACTAAAAATGAATAATTGGACTATGATTTATGATTAAGGTTTTTAAGTAAATTTGCAAAATGGATTGAACTTTTTTGTTTATAATAAATATTAAAAAAACCCTAATGATTCCTTTGAATACAATTCCAATTGTCAAGAAACACTATTAGGATGGTTCCAAGATAAATCCAATTCTCTTTATGGATGTATTAAGGGCAAAAAAATATCCAAATCTAATATCGATATTAATTTTATCAATCAGTTTGATGATGCCAACAGTTTCAGGTTCAAAGCACAGAAAAATTAAAAGCTCGTTAAAAACTACTTATTTTTAGGTGCTTAACTTAAAATAACGGCTAAATTTAAAGATCATAGTAAGATAGTTATGAGATTAAACTAAGTGTAAAATAAATGGAAAGCAAAAAACAATGAGTTTGTTTAGAATAAAACACTAGAAATTTTAAATAGATAGATGGGGCGAAGAAATAAATAGATATATATAGAAGAAAAGAGATTGATAGAGTAAAGATAATAATACGAGAAATTACTAAATAAATAAGATAAAGATAAACTTCTTTAAGACCTTCCTCACTTTTTCAGTTGGGAAGACAAACTAGATGCAGCAATTTAACAAGGAGAATGTGGAAGTTGTTACGCAATAGCAACAGCAAGCATGATAAATGCTAGATTACGTATAAAATATGGATAAATGGCTAATAAATTTAAAACTAGTATATAATAGATTTTAGATTGTAATTATTATAATTAAGGATGTGATGGAGGTTATCCTAATTTAGTTAACAAATTTGGAAGTGAACAGATTTTAGTAAACAGCAGCTGCATGTCTTATTTATAAAAGGATGGTGATTGTTCCTCAATCTGCAAAGATACTGAATTGGGAGTAAAGATATTAGATTATGGTTATGTGGGAGGAAGATATGGTCTATAAAACATTACTGCTAGAGATATTATGAAAGAAGTAATGAGTAATGGGCCTGTTGTTGTTAGTTTTAGACCTAACTTTGAATTAATGTATTATGGTGAGGGTGTCTATCATCCTTTAAGACCGGCCTAATATCTTTCTAATGGAGAAAATAAGCCAGAATTTTAGTAAATTGATCATAGTGTATTATGTTATGGATGGGGAGAGACTAATGATGGATAAATGTATTGGATGTTATAAAATAGTTGGGGGGATAAATGGGGGGATCATGGAAATTTCAAGATAAGGTTAGGAATTGATGAAATGAGTGTTGAAAGTAGTGCAGAGTACGCCAATCCAGTATTTATCAATTTAAAAACTGATCTATAAGCCTAAATTCAATATTAATTCATGCAAAATCTTAAATAATGATATCAATATATATATACACATTTTATTATTTTTATATATTAATCCATTTCAATAATAATAACTATATTTTCAGTTAATGACTAACAATAAAGAAAAATCAAATATTTAAATAAATTTAGAAAGCCTTAGTATATTAAATATGAATGTGCTGTAAGAGCGTAATTACTATATTTGAATTTAGAATGATAAACAATAATTCATAAGTAGAACAATAGAGAAAAATAGAAATAAAATAATAAAACTATAGGATGAATTTGAATTATCATTCTATAATAAATCAGAATGCAAATTAATTATAGAAGTATGGGAATATGAAGTGATACTAGACAGTCTGAACAAATATAACGAAGACTTTATCATTTGTAGCAACCAGTTAATAATTGATAATTTTGTGAATGAAAAATTGAAGTGCAACAGTTTCAGTATTAATTTAAATGATATCAATTATAATTCTATAGCTTAAATCACAATTAAAGTGATTTTGCTTGACGACCCTCTAAATATTTTCAAGAGGATTATGATTGCTGATTAAGAATCCACTCTTATATTAGATAATAGTCCCCTTAAAAACAAAGACAGATTATCATCATTTCAGTCTAATAATAGTATAATTGTCAATAATTTAGTCTTAAAAACTGAAACAGATAGACCTACTACTAATAATTATTTCACTTAGAACTTCACTCCAAGATTAGACTCAAATGTCAGAAAATCAAATCATATTTTAAATTAACAATAATAGTAGCATTTATATATATAATAAAACTAATAATAATAATAATTTTAGTAATAATAATTATAATAATAATAATAGTAATATAATATTAATTATTCATCTTTATAAAGTTAGTAATCAAATTCTAAATTTAACTTATTTTTTTAGTAAATCAACCCTTAGATAACTGATAATTTAGTTTAATAATCTTAAAAAAAAATTAATTAAAATAGTTATATCAACTAAATCATTCAATAAACAGTTTAAAATACTTAACTAATTAAAAATGCTATTATAAATGTTCCAGGCTAAAAAATCATTAATGATAATTAAATTCCAAGTAATAATTCTTAAAACACATAGAAAATAATTTAAAAATAATAATCCGAATTTTTATAATATTCTAATAATTATCAAAATAGTTAGTAAGTAATATAAAGATAATAAAGTAATTTTTCATAAAATATTCCAAATGATTAATCTCAATAATTTTTAAAATAAAGTTTATAATTTTAGATTAAAAGTAATCAATCAAAAAATTTGATATTAAACTATTAATAACCATCTATTTAATAAATATAACAAGGTAATCCTTAGTAAAAATAAATAAATAGCTAGTAATAGCTTTCTATCTAATCAATAGAGCGTGAGAATTCCTAATAAAAATTGATAACAAATAATGTATAATAACCTTAAATAGTATATTAATAATAATAATAATAACTGAACCTTAGCGGAAATAAAATTTCTTAAAATAGTAATATAAGTATAAATAATGGATATAATTTAAATGGTTTATTTTCAAAAATATAAAGTATTAATAATAGTTAAAATGATAATTTTTAAAGTGAGTAATAATAAAGATAGAATACAACAGGGATGTAAAAAAGAACTTCATCAAATAGAAATTAGGTAACATCATTTAAATAATGAATATGAGTATAATTATTAAATAATGAAATAATATTCAAAGTTCGATTTAAATGCTATCGACAAACTGTTATCTCTTTATGGTCTGTTTTGACTTTCCTTTAGTGACAAACTAAATGATTTATTCACATTGAGAATCACTTTTATTTTCTCCTAAATTTTCCAATGTCTATTGAATATCATTGATAAATAGACTATTATTATCCTTATCCTATTACTTTATAATCTCAAAAAGCCTGTTTCTCCCATCACCGCTCAAAACTGTTCCCTTTTATTATTACTTATAAATCTGATATTTACTGAATATTATGTTATCAATTTCATGAATTCATCTAAATCCACACTCAAATTTTTATCTTCTTACAATAAATCCACTATAATATCATTCAAAATCTTCATAAATACTTAGTTGGTTGTATCTATCTTGTAAAAAATACAGTCTTTTTATAAATCTTCCAGATTCACTTTATTTGATTGATTTTCCTTCTATAAAAATTAAAATACTTTTTGAATAATTTCTAACTAGTTTTAGTTAAAGAGTTTATTAACAAGCTGAGATTATTTTGATTAATTCATTATTTATATATATAAATATCTTGAGAATATAATAATTAAATTTAATAAATAAAAATATGATAAACAAAGAATAATAAATAAGGTTTATAATATAATTCATTATATATTTTTTTAAACTTAAGATTCCTAATTTTGTATTACTTCATCTTCCATTTCTTCTTCTTCTATCTCTTCCTCTTCCTCTATCTCTTCTTCTTCTTCTTCTTCTTCTTCTTCTTCTTCCTATTAAATATCTTCATCATAATCCTCTTCAGGCATAATTTCCTCTCCTTCCATATATTCTTCATTAACTTCTTCTTCCTCCAAATCTAATAACAATGCAGGATCATTTTCCTTTAAGAAATGTACTTTTTCATGAGCTGACAAATTGCTGCTTTATGTAAATCTTCTATTACATCCTGGAAATTTACAAATATATGGTTTTTCTCCAGTGTGTGTCCTCATATGAGTCTTCAAATTGAAATCTAAACTAAACAATCTTCCACAAATATGACATTTATGAGGTCTTTCTCCTGTATGCACTAATTAATGTCTTCTTAGTTTACTGTTATCTAAAAACTTCTTCCCACATCCTGGAATCTAACATACGAATAGTTTCTCTCCATGAGTTAATTAATGCTTTTTCAATAGACTCATATCGTAAAATGTTTTGCTGCATTCTGTCACTTTGCATTTAAATATCTATTCATCATATTATTATTATCATCATATCATATTATTATCGTATTTTTAAATTATAATTAATTACCATTTGTCTATCTTTAAGTATAGTTCCATCATCTTATGCTTCTCTGACCCATTTTTTGACCCAAATATCCTGATTCCACTCGAATATATTAGGGACTTTGACCCATTTTAAAGCCCAATGCCTTACTCTTGTCCTTATTTTCTAGTCCATTTCACTATTTTTTTCCTACTAAAGCTCAATATCCTCTTCATAATTATTTTACTCATTAACTTCTTCATTTTCATTTTGTAAAGATACTTGTTTTTAAGATATTTATTATGAATATTAACTTTAATTAATGTTATTTTCATTCTCCTTTTAAATGTTTATTTGCTCAATATTTATTTCTAATTTTTCATTATTAAAAATTTATTGCTAATTTTGCTGATTTTGTTTTTACAATTCTTCTTGATTTTTTAAATTTTTAGTAATTTCTTCCAATAATAAAGTATTAGCTACATTTTTAGGCTGTTTATTAATTTTTTAATTTTTGACTTTCTTTTCTTTAACTTTCTTTTCTTTTTTAATTTCTTTTTTAATATCCATTACTTTCACTTCCTCTTTTCCATCAGTATTTTTTTCGAATTTAAAACTTAGCTTTAGGCTATTATTCTTTTTGACCATCTAATATTTATTATATAAAATTAAGATTATTTTCACCCATACTTATATAATTGGTATATCTATTCATACTCTTCATATTATATTATTATAATAATATATTTATAATTTATTCAATTTATTATTGTAATATAATAATATAATGTATTAATTTCATCTGGCATTTGCTGCACTCACTCTTAATTTTCTTCCTTTAAATTTATATTCATTAAAAGTCAAAGCTTCATCCATCATTTCTTTAGTTTTACATGCGGCGAAAGCTACTCCTTTTTCTAAATAAAAGTAATGATAAGAATATTACCATTAAGATAGTTAAACCTGTCGAATGAAATATTAGCACTTTAGAAAATATTCATCAATTCATCTTATAATGTATTTTAAGGGATTCCTCCAATAAATATTTCTAACTCCTTCTTGCCTCTATTAGCTCCACCTTGACTTTAAGCTCTATTATTATTAGATGTATTATAATCTCTACTTTAACCATTAGCATTATTATTCCTGTTTGAATAATTATTATTTCTTGAGTTATAAGAGTATCCTTGCACTTGCTAAACATTCTAATCTTCTTCTAAACTAGGCAACTCATGACATTTGGTTATGATAACATCCTAGTTCTTATAAGAATCAGCAAACTCCTAAAAAGTCTATTCATGATCCTCCACTAAATCAAATACAACTCCCTTCCTATCAGCTAACATTTTCATTCCTTTAATACTATTAACAATTTCCTAAGTGAAATTATTTCTTAAGAAATTCCAAATATAACCTTAACTTCTTAACTCCACATTAACTTTAATCATAAAAGTAACATAACCTTCGAATGCACATAATATACTTCTTTACTTTAGTTTTTCAGTATGACCTGAAATGTAAGCAAGTGCTTTAGCTAATGCTATTTCAGGATTGAGATTAGATAGTATTTTCTTAGAGTTATCTACAAATATTTCATAAACTTCTTCTGGAACCTACTCCATTCCTTAGATAACATCTCTGATAGATGCCTTAATGATATCCTTGGGCTAAGGAGTGCCTATCCTCTTAAACACTATTTTACATTTCTTCTCAATTCTTTCCAATAACCCTATTTGTTTACTATTATAAAAAGTAATACAAGCACCATTTTTGCCTGCCCTTGCTGTCCTTCCAGCTCTGTGAATATAACTGTCAATTTCCTTAGGAGGGTCTAATTAGATGATTAAATCAACTTCGGGAATATCTAATCCTCTTGCTACCACATTAGTAGCGATTAAGCATTTGAACTTACCTTCTCTAAATCCTTGAAAGGTGATTTCCCTTTACTTTTATGGAATATCACCATGCAATACCTGAGTTTCTTGTTTAATATTACTGTTCATCATAATATCATTGGCCTCCTTTTTAGTTTCAGTGAAGATAATAGTCCTACAATGTTTGCCACTATAAATTAACACCACATCACCAATCACTTAAGTCCTTTGATGATAAGGACAATTAATAGCTAAATGCTGAATAGTTTCACTAGTCTAATTCCCATTTATCTTAATCATATCAATAAACATTCTATCTTTGGCCAGATACTTAGCACTGATTTCATGAACCCATCGAGGAATAGTGGCACTGAACAATATAGTTTAAAAGTTCTTAGTTTCCACAGTAGTGCTTTGTTGTTAAGAATAGATACTTTCTATTACTTTTTCGATATCTTCACAAAACCCCATATCCAACATCCTATCAGCTTCATCCAGAATGAAAGTATTAATATCATTCAGAATAAGGTTATTTCTATTGATAAGATCAATGACTCTTCCTGGAGTACCTATAATAATATCACATCCTTTCCTTAACTTTTCTTTCTAATCATAAATTTCTGTACCTCCATACACAGCCACTGCTTCATATTCTCCATTATTGTTCTTCATCTTTTCGAATTCATTAAACACCTGAATTGCCAATTCTCGAGTAGGTAATAGAATCAGTACTTGAGGATACCTTCCTCTAGAACTATTATTTAATTTCTATTAAAGTCTTAATTTATCAAGAGTTGGCAATAGAAATCCTAACGTCTTTCCACTTCCTGTCCTGTCTTTACCAATTAAGTCTTTCCCCTCCAATATATGTGCATAAGTGTTGAATTATACAGGAAAAAGTCTCTCTATTCCTCTATTTCTTAATGTCTTTATTGTTGCTTCTACCTTTATAACATTTTCTATCAAATCCACATCCTTAATTTTACTCTTTACGCCGTTATCTTCTAATTTTACTTTCTTCCTTGTCCTTTGAGAAATACTTTCATTTGATTAAAAAGATTCCTTCCTTTCTTTTTACAGTCTTTTTGACATACTTGATATCTATATTTAATATAATGATTTTATAATTTTCGGGATATAATTGCGTATTATAATTCTTATATATATATCATTAGTAAAGATGGTGCTTTTTTTCAGAGTGAGGAATTCGAAGTTGATTATTCTTTAAATAAGATGGGATTTTGTTAAAATCAGTATTAATTTAGTAAGTTCCAGGACCTATATTCGGATTTTTATAATCTTCAGTTTATTTAAAACTTTTAGCTATATTGGGCAGCTTAAGTACTTTATGAATCTATTGATTATTGTAATGACCTGGCCCTGGAGTCAGTTCCTATTCTTTTAAATTAATTTAAAACCTTTAGCTTCTAGAAATAGTACCATGTTTTACTTTTTCTTTTTGTTTTTCATAATCGGCAGGACCAGGAATGGGAGTTCTGAATACAATTTACTTATACTCTCTTAAAGGCATGTTGTGCTTTTTATTAAGAATTATTGATCCTTACAATTCATAATCACCTACTCCTGGCACACTTTTATTGTGTTATTTGAATTTAATTTCATTCCCGAGTCTATTTTGTAAATAAAATAATATAATATAATATTATTACGAAAATTGTAGATTGCAAATAGGCTTAATCGGATAATATTTGTCTGGACTAGGGGTTTCTTTTTTGATGAGTTCATTTGCAAATTCCTGCCTTTTACTTGTCTGAAACTTAATAGGTATGGTTCTGTTTATTATTTTAGGTTGATACTTATCAGGAGAAGGCAAGCCTTCATCAATTTCAAATAGCTCTTTTCTTTTGGCTTTGCTAATAGATATTTCAATTTTCTGTTTAGAGTCGAAATTGGTATAATATTATGCTGGACCAGGATTATCATGAAGAGAATTGTGAATTTCATTTTGCTTCTTTATAGTGTAACTCGTATTTGTCTTTTAAATAAGAGAACTTTACAGTTATTCATAATCCGTTGGACCAGGAATTCCTTTCATCGGATTTTAAAATCTCTTTTAAGTTCCAAAGTCTGTTTTTTTATTTCCTTTTAAAATTGAGCTACTTAATATTCCATTGCTTTAAAAATCTAATATTTTTTTGTATTTTTCCTGTTCTAATAAGTCTTAATCTAAATATGATTTATAATCGTATGAATTATTTTTTTTTTGCTATTTTTTTTTTTAATTTAAAATGATAGAAAAATCGATTGAGTTTTATTCCTTTTCAAAGCTATAATCTAATTAATCTTTTAAATAATCTCCTGGTCCAATATCATAACTATCATTTAAATCCTTAATGTAATTCTTGTTATTATGACTTATTGTATAAGAAGGAACTTTTTTTTTTACTTCTTTTACATGATAACCAAAATTTTTATTTTTATAGTAAGGAATTTCCGTTTTTTTTCTCATTGAGTATTTTATTCCACTTTGACATAATTTATCTGATTAGTGAAAACCAGGAGCAGGAGAATCAATAGATTTAGTAAATAGTTCATCTTTTTTATGTTTGTTAAATCTTTTTTATTAAATAATAAAGTTACATTATATTAGGAGCTTTTTATTTGGCTATAAAAGTTGGATCGTAGTTTCCAGGTCCAGGCACAAAATTATTTCTAGGGTCAAACAGTTCTTTATTATTATTTTTATTAATTACCTCTGTGAGAAGAGCCCATTGAGTAAGCTCCACTAAATTTACTTATTGACATTTAAATTTAGTTTTATTATAATAATTTGCTTAATTTTTTATTTTAGATTTATTTATTTTTATCTTTTTATTTATATTATTTAATATTAAGGTAAAAAATTATATTTACATAAATTTATATTATAATTTAATAAACAAAAAATTTTATATTTATCATTCTAAATCATCCAAAAATTTATTAATATTATTTGGACTATATATATTAATTTTCCAATATTGATTTTAAAAGAATTCATTTTCATTTTCACTTTAGATATTAAATATATTCTATTTTTATTATATTTATTTATCTATTTCAATTTAATATAGATTAAGAATTTATTCTTATTTGTCATTTCATTAACTATTTGAATATGAAAACAAGATTAATTTATCCTGATTTTCATTATCAGTATAATTTTAATCATTTTCTTAGTTTTTTGATAATTAATCATCATTAATTAAATCATCTTCTTCTATAGAATTGGAATATGTTTTAAAATAAGAATTAAATTTATTAATCATATTCTTAGATATATAAAATAATATTTACATTTAAATTATTATCTTTTTTATAATCTATTATAATAAATTCTGAGTCATTTATTGGATCTTTAGGATGATAACCACCTAAAAATCCTTATTTTTTTTAATTTATTTCAAACAATTAATATTATTTAAAATTATTCCAGTCTTAAAAGGTTAAAAATATATATTTTACCTTCTTCAATTTTTATATTATAAATGTTATTATTTTCTAAGTAATCAAATATTAAATTGCATATATTTATAAAATAACCTATATATCCCTAACTTTTATTTCTTTCTCTTAATTAGTTAATTATTATATATATACCATATTGACATTTTTTAGTTTTTTAATATAAAGAATATTATTACTTCTAAAATTTTACTTTAATTAAAAAAATTATCTATTAAATTTTAATTTGAACTTTTCAATATTATTTTTACTAATTTTTCAAACTCTTAATGAAAACTATTATTCCATTCATGTAAAATAAATAAATCCTAATTTTATATTTTATTAAATTTACCAACAATATTTTTATAGTATTGAATTCTATGAATTAATTAACAAAATCATTATCGTATTAAAAAAATTATAATGAAAGATAAATTATTTGAACTATTTTTATTTATTCTATTTTTAAAGGAAAAATTTAAGTATTGTTTTGAATTTAAATTTGTTAATTATTTTATTCTTATAATAAATCTATAAATAATTAATATTTCTATATTATTAATTAATAAATTTATTTATTTTAATAGTCGTTTATATCATTTTTTAAATTATTGTTTAAGTTTAGATTTATTTGATATTTCAAAAATGAAAATATTAATTAGATTCTATTTAATAAATTTTCCTTAATTATAAAAAAATAATTTACAATATCAATTTTGTCTAATATTTTATTAATCTATAAAATTTTTTAAACGAAATTATTTTTTATCTCTTATTCGTTATTTCTTTAATTAAAAGTAAGAATTTGGTCGAAAATAAGTTAAAAATTATTCAAAATTATTTAATCGTTTGAATCAAGATATTTTTATAAAATCAAGTTAAATAAATCTTCTTGAAGTTGTAATATATTTAATGTATTGTCTTAAAAATCTTAATATTCTATCATTAAAATTTTTATTAATAACTCTATGAATGATCTTTAATTTGAATGCTATACTATATAATTTTAATAATTTGGATATTTTATTAAGAATTTTAAAAACTTAAAATAAATAATAAGATTTACACTATAATCTTTATAATAAATAAAGTTTTCAATAATTTTCTCTAAATATCCACAAATCGTTGTATCTAATTCATTCTGAGTTTCTATTATATCTAAAAAGTAAATCATTAATTTATCTCCATACAAATAGGATTTATTTTAAATCAAAGAATTATTATTTTCATCATTATTGTGATTATCTTTATAATATATCATTGAATTATTTTAAGAAGATTACTAACCATCTTCTTCATTATTGTTTTTATTTTCAGTTGTTACATTATTATTTAAATTTTCACTAAATAATTCTTCTCCTTATATCGATTATTAATTATTTCGAATTTAATGTTCTTCAATAAAAATTTATTAGAATTCATCAAAAAAGGAATCAAAAATTACTTTATTATCTGATGTTAATATTTTGCATGCCAAATAAGGGTATCTAGAATTAAAATAAAATGTTACTTATGTTTAGATAACTCATCAAAATTAGACATATCATATTTATTAGTTACTATTTCTACCAAATCTTAAATTAAATGTGGATGTCTTTTCAAGCTAACATAAATTATTTTAATATTAATTTACTATTGTCCAAATACTTATCCATTTTGAATAATTGCTTACAAATTTTCATTATCTAAAAGATCTTCTATACATTATATTTATTAAAGGATTGGTTATAAATTCATACTTATTAACCAATTATTCACAGAAAACATATTATAA
>Ga0315908_10000626_pt1 | contig 27604 bp, 11 predicted proteins | sample LakEriMetagenome_12_FD_203520 | JGI IMG/M metagenome (GOLD analysis project Ga0315908, IMG submission 203520) | Freshwater fungal communities from buoy surface, Lake Erie, Ohio, United States - Buoy 4 MA124 | ecosystem: Environmental > Aquatic > Freshwater > Lake > Lake biofilm | place: USA...
TACTGTCTAGATAGAGCTTAAAAAAAATCAATAATTTATCACTAAAATTCACTCTGGATTCTAAGTCTGTATTTTGCCCAATCTTACTAATTATATTAACATTCTTAAATCTCTCACTCTTTTTCTCAATACTGATTATTAATTACAAGCTTAGATCAATCTTTAAACTATGAAACCTGAAAATTTTTTTGACTTTAATCAAGGTCTTAATCATGATGAATGTTAATATCTAAGTTTTAATATAAGGAAACTTATTTTAGGATAAAAAAATAATAATGATAATTTAAATAATAAAACTGATTTTGTTTAACTGTAAAATATTTAAAATTATAAAGATCTTAACTAATATCAAATCAGTGCAATAAATTAAGCGTTAAATTAAGAATTATCTTTGATTCAAGGACCTCCAGGTACTGGAAAAACTCTAACCTTGATTAAAATAGTTTAAGAGATGAATTAATAATTGATAAATAATGAAAATTTGTAAAGATAATAGTTAAAAACAAAAATTTTTAATTAAAAGAATAATAATAATAAATAAATAATCAATTAATTTGAATAAGATCTACAGAAAAAGAAAATATTGATATGTGGACCTAATAATGGGGCAGTAGACAATGTGCTAATAAAACTAAAAGAAAAAGGTTTAAAAGTGATAAAGATATGTTCTGAGAGTTATTATATGAGTTACTCTGACAAAGACGAAAGATAAAAATTATGTATAAATTATTTAGTACGCAAAGAACTAATAAAGATGAATTTTAGAGTGGAGAATAATTTATTAAGAAAGATGGATAAAAAATTAATTAGAAGTATATGCATGAAGATATTAAATGATTATTGAATTATAGTAAGCACGTGCTTCAACAGCTGGTCAAGTCTGTTAGGATAATAATAGTTCTAGTATGTTTTGATGGATGAAGTGACTCAGTCTATAGAACCAGAGTGTCTATTGCCTATGATGAGAGGATGTAGACAAATGGTGATGATAGGGGATCACAAATAGTTGGGACCAACTATCAGGGATGGAAGTGTTATCAAGATGGGATTGAATAAGAGTATTTTCGATAGACTAATCCGTCTTAATAACAATATCATGAGATTAGAGATACAATATAGGATGCATCCCTTCATCTCTATGTTTCCTTCTCATCATTTCTATTCTGGTTTCCTCAAGTCTCCTGACTTTCTTATGTAATAAAGACAGTTGATAAACACTGCCTTCAGATTTAGCAAAGTCAACAAACCTATTATGTTTATTGATACTTCTCACTTATCAAAGGAACAATAAGGCATCCTTAATAAACACTCTTTTATAAATATTGCTGAAGCATCTTAACTGAAATTAATTGTAGATGATTTGCTATCCAAGAATATCTAACAAACCCAAATTGGTATAATTATTCCTTATAAAGAACAGATTAACTACCTCAAATAAGAAGTGTTCATGGATCAAGAGAATTTAGAGATAGACACAGTGGATCAGTATCAAGGTAGAGAGAAAGACATTATAATTGTTAATACTGTGCGAAACAATCTTCAATAGAAGATGGGTTTCCTTTCTGATCAAAGGAGGTTAAATGTCGCCATCACTAGAGCTAAATATGGCCTAATCATAGTTGGAGCCATTAGTAATCTTTAAATCAACCAAGATTGGTGTCAGTTCCTCCTTCATCTATATAAACACTAATTGATATTTACTGCTCCTTATAACCCTAATTTCACTAAAATGAGCCCCACCAATCTCAAAAATTTTTAAAACCTTACTAAATATCTCTAAAATTCTGATAAATCGTTTCTTAGTGTTTCATAGCATGATATTTCCATTTCTTTATACAATAATCATTCTAGTCATTCTTCTGCATCTTAGAATCTTTCTTCTAATCCTAATTCAATGCTTTAGTTTTTTATGCAATCAAAATTAGGAATTATGTAATTTCAATTAGAAAAATTAAATTTTTATAGATAACATACTTAAAATGACTAACATAATTTAATTAATTATGATGATACATCTTAACAACCTATTTAATTTTCAGATATCCAAAGTTAATGATAATAATAATCATTAATTGATAGCAATAATAATCATAATAGTATTAGTTTGAGCATTTCAGAAAACTCTAATTAAAAAAATAACTAATTCTAAGTAAATAAACTTACTAATTTACCAAAAAAATGTTAAATATCGGAAACTTATTCATCAAATAAATCTTCGTTTGTTTATCCTGAGTTTAATTTGAATAGTTAAATTGATCATTCATTTTAATCTATGATCTCGTAACAAAAAATCAATTTTAATTAAATAAATAACATTAATTATTAAAATAATAATTATACTGATAAAATTATTAAGAATAAAGATCAGTCTTTAGATTAAATTGATAACAAATATGATTTTGGTATAAAAAAGAAGAAATCCAATCATTAAAAATAGCAAAGTTAACAAAATATAAATTAAATAAATAATAAATGAATAATAATCAGCTAAATAGTAAATTTTTATAAGTTTTTATTTTTTCTTTTTCTTAATCGCTTTTTATGTATTGTTCACAATTTAATATTTCCAAATATTCTTGAATATTTAAGGTTTCCTTTATATTTATATATTATTTTTTACTTTTTATGAATCTTTAAGTATATAGAAGATTAATTCTTTTACTAATTTTTATCTTTAGAATGTTCTTTGGTCTAATAAAAACGAATAATAATAATAATAATAAAAATGATAAAATAATTATACTAATAATTTTTATAATAAATATTAGAAAAATAATAAAAATAATAATGATAATAATGTAGATAAGATTATAACGATTATTAATATATTAATAATAATAATAATAATATGTTGTAATAATGATAATAATTTAAATATTAATAATAATACTAATGACAATAATAATGTTAAAAGTAAATATAATTAAAGGAGAATATAATATTACTTTCTATTTAGCATGGCTCAGACTCATAAACATCAAAGAAAGCATCTAATTATGTGAATTAATCTTAAGTAAGTGTGAGTTTATCATCGGAAATAGAAAGCATAAGCTACTCATATTGAAGATAGTCATTAAGTTTAAGGATAGGAGTGTTGAGAAGACTAATTTGTAAATAATAATAATAAATACGATAAATAAGTAAGTAAATGCTTAATATTGACAGTTCCAGTGTAATTTTGATCGAGATTATTGATGAGTTTCATGACAGAGGACTTGTTAAGAGAGTGAAGGAAAGCAGGTAGATCAGGGTAATTTATGAGATTGGTTTTGTTCAACATATAATTTAGCAAAGAATTATTATCGATAAGATTGTCACTATATGATAAAAGCTTAATGTCTTCTATCATCAAATACAATTGACTAATGGTGAATCTGTCTTGAGCCTATGATATTGATGATGCGATAAATAGGATATAAAATATGATATGATATATGAATAATGATGTATACTTGTTTCTCAATTGCAGGGAGTATGAGTGGAGGAGGTGTAAGATAGTTAAGAGTTTAACTACTTTAAATGATGGTGAAGTTGGCGATGCTTATCTCAGTTTAGATCTTTCTCTCTTACTCTATGTAATCTCTTAAAATCTCACTAAGACATTCGATCAACCTATTTTCAACCTGATTGCAATACTCAACCCAATCTTCCAACTTGTTCATCACCTATTAATTCTATTATTTCATTCTCCCTAATTCCTTCTCCGCCTCTCTCTATAAATACTTCAATCTGCTACTATAAATATTATACTCTACTTCTAATATATTATCTCTCTCCTTATCCAGTTCGTTTACTCCTTCCTGATCCTAAACTTACACCTAAATCTTTTCCTTCTTTTCCTCTTTCTTCACTGGAACTGTTTTTCCTTTTACATTTTTGTTGTTTTGATCCTATTGCTATTTCAATTCTTCTTCTTCTTATGCTGAGATCCTATTATAATCATTATCATTATTTATTCATTAGTTAAAGAATATTATTAATAATAATATAATTTATTAATAATAATATAATTTATTAATAATAATGATAATAATAATAATAATAATAACAACAACCTTTTGAGTGCTTCTTCAAATAACTTATTGAGCCTAACAAATCCTAGATCAGGATCTTCGATAGGAATCTCTGAGATGAGTGTCGTGTTGATCTTCCTAAGATTATCCTTAAGAGTTTCTTTGCCTTCTTTGCCTTAAATAAGAGCATAATAATCAGAAATAACTAAATTTACCATCTAATGTCTAAACATTTCACTGATGACCATTTCAGTGACTATATTAAGATACTTCTCTTATTGCTTCTCCATAAATTACTCTTCCTAAATAGTTTACTTCTATTATAACATTAAAACCTTCTTATTTTCTGCCAATTCCCACATATACTATTCCAAGTCAAACACTCTCATATGCATTTCCTCTTTAGTCTAATCCTCCATGATCATGTCTTTATTGGTGTCTAGAAAGTGATTATAGTCCTTCTAGAATTAAATAAGTTTGATAGTTTTGTCATCCTCCAATTATAATTATTAGATGAATTTCCTTTACAATTCAGATAAATAATAAGAGATAAACTGTTTCTGAAGATGCATATTGATGAAGGACTACTTGATGGTGGATTAATAAGCCTAGTCTGTGTGATATAAGATTTAGAGGATATGATTGACACTCTGTATGGGGAGACTATGCTGCATTGTTAATAACTACTGAATGTGTTGATTGATAGTATCATTGTCAGTAAGAGTGAATTTCTTGCTATCTTCAATTGATTTATTAATAACTGTAATTTCCTCTTCTCTTTATAATCTTATTTTTTCTCTCTCTTCTATCTTCTCCTGATATTTTAATTCCCTCAACTCTAGAATATCATTCACTACACTCTCCATCTACTCAAATGAACTTACCTATTGTAATAATCTTAATTATTATTCTTCATAACCATACTCCATTAGTATTGGTTTCATCTTAATTAACTCCTACTTGAAACCTTCTATCCTATTCACAATAATTCCTTCATTATTCTCTATTGAATCTATTTTTACTAGATTTTCCAACGTAGGATAATTATCTGTTTATGGTTTGTTACTATCCAAATGATATTCTGCATTGTTCCTCGTGTCTTTCAATCTCCCTAATTATTATCTAATACATTCTTTGTCTTCTCTCTCTATTAATATAACTAAATCTATTAAAGACTCTTTCATTCTCTACTTCTCTTTCTTCTTTTCCCTTTCCAATATTATACTTATTCTCATTTCTTATTCTACTTTATCCATGCTCTCAATCATTACTGATATCTATTATTATTACTCCTTCATTACTTTCTGAATTAAGTTAAATTGGTTTATATTCTAAGGGAAATCTAATATCACAAACCCTTTCTATTATTATTTGTTGCTTTCTATGTGTCTAACTATCAATTATACTATTTCTTTATCTTCTAATTTTTATCCTTTAAACAGTTTCTCTAATATCTAAATGTTCTCATCATATAAATTGCTTTAACTCAAATTATTGCTTATTATTTTATTCAAACTATTGTTATTACTATTGGCAATTATGTTATTATTATTTATATTCTAATTACTATTTAACTTAATATTCACATTACTGTTGATATTTGAATTGATATTATTATTCATATTACTGTTATTTAAGATATTATAATTATTACTCATACTTGTTTAAAATTTATTAGCGATTTCATTCAAAATATTAGAAACTTCTACAACTTGGTAATTGAGCTTTTTAGCAAGCTATTAAGAATAATCTATTTTTCCACTATAATCATTTCCAATAACACAAAGAATTAAAGGGAGAAGCTATTAATCTTAAATATTTTATTATTATTATTGATTAGAAATAGTAATCTCCAAAATTTACTTCTAAATTTATAATTAATCCTGTTATTAGTTTTGTATTTGACTATGTTTATTAAGATATTAATTATGTTGATTTTACTAAAGAAGGAGAGTATGAAGAATATCAGTGAGTTTAAAAATGAAAGGGTTATTAAGTAACTATTAATAAGGATGATTGAGATAAAAATAATATTGATGATTAGATATGAGTTGTAGTTGAGTTTGGTTATTTAGATGATGAGTAGAAAGTGATTCTCCTCTATTAATTCTTTTTAGTTATGGTTGGTCATTTAAGAACAGTATAAATGTATAATCAAGAATTGTCACTTCTTCTAGCGAAGGAATATCATTGTCTTGCATATGCCAGAAAATGCAATCTTGTATTTCAAATATTGCTTCTAAAATATCTGAGCACAAATTATAGTTTTCTCTTCTCCCTTCTTACTTATATTTTATTTCTAACTTCTTCTGATTCTTCGCCAATCTAATATATTAATTATAATATTATGAAGACAAGATAACATTATAACATTATAATACTATAATATATATGTTTGTAATATATTTAGTATTACCCCTATAATTAATGATGATACTCTAACTGCAACTAATTGAGCATCTCCTCTTCTTTATACTTAGAATTCAACTACATTAACTCCTTCCTTTGCTTGTACTTTTCCTCTCTTAACTCTCTACTCTAAAGAATAAGATCATAACTCTAAAGACACCTCCATTCTTCATATTATAATTCTAATTCCTACTTGCTCCTCCTATTTAACTTAGATAATATCTATTCTTCTCTTTAACGCACTTCAAATTGCTTCTAGTTTCTAGCTTAATCCACAATCATCTTCCTTCTCCTTTTATCTCTCTCCTTCTTCTAAAATTCACTTATCAGTTTTTATTCTTTTAATTTATTTAATGTCTAAGTTGCTGTCAATTCATTGTTATTCATATACTTATTGCTGCTTTATAACTATTACTAACCTTATTCTTCTTCTAACTATTCTTATTACAACTAACTTTGTTAATTTATCTTTCCTTCAAATTCCTCTAATTCTTCTAAAACTTCTTTCCTTTAAATTGTTTATAATAACAATGTTTTCTCTTTTCTATTTTTTTAATCTTTTTCTTTAAAATCTTTTTCTTCTTCTTCTCTTTATTTTTATTTTTTTCTATTCCCTCTCCAATTATCCAATCCTTTTTTTTACCAATCCTCCATAAAATTCTGATTCCTTTATAATTTATCTAATTGTATTTTTCTGATTTCCTCTTTAACTTTTTATTCTTCTTCTCTTTCTTTTCTTTTACACTCTTCAATTAATAAGTCTTACTTTTCTTTAAAAAGGTTAAACTTTTCAAGATGTCTTTCTTAATTAATTAACATTTAACTTCTCTATCCTTTATCTAACATTTATTTAAAGAAATCTGATTCCATAGTTTCATATTATTCTTTCCTTATTTTTATTTTCTTTTAAGGGTTTATGCTTTATAATCCCTATTATTTTTGTGTCATCAATAATTTATCAGCTGGATTATGAACCTTTTCAAGCGCCATTTTTATTTAATACAATATATTTTTAGCTACATCTTTTTCTTTTGCTATTATTTTATCACATACTTTACTATCAAAACTTACTTTTAAACACTTTAGAGTAGGAAAAATTAATCTGAAATTTTTTATTTTAAATTCTCTATTTTCGTCATCTTTAAACTCCTTAAAATTTAATTATTAATTATATTTGTGAAGTATTTCTCCAATCAAATATCCATTATGAAAGTCTTCTTCAAAATTAGTGACCTTTCTACTTAATTGTACTTCATCATTTAACCATTACAAAATCAAATCACTCATAATTTTTATAACTTATTAAATTAATTATTAAATTTACTATTTATATTACTATTTTTAAATTTATTAATAATTTCATTTATATTCAATATACTTTTTAAATAAATATCCTTTCATAAAGAAGTATATTGATTATCAATTTAAAAAAAAACTTATTTAAAATTTGGATAATAATGTTAAAGATAAGAATTAATATATTATTAAAATAAAAACTAAAAAAATAAAAAAAAATATAAAAATAAGAATATGAAGATATAATAAAGTAATATATAGGTATGATAAAACTAGAATAAAATAAATTTATAGTAGATCACTTATTTTTTTAAATTGCAAAAACATCTTTAAATACTGAATATTAGGATTGTTTAGTATTATTAACATTGCTAATAGTATTATAATCTATAAATTCGTTTTGACTATTATCATTAAAACTTTATTCTAATAAATTCATTTCAACAGGCATAAATTCACTCTTAGTCTTTAATTCAATGTTTTTATTACTTTGTTTCATACTCTGTCCAATCGTATTACTATTACTATTATTATTATTTTAATTGTATTGATTATTTTTATTGTTATTATTATTTAAGTTGCTAAAATTATTATTAAGCCCACTATTAGTAACATTTGAGTTATTAGATAAATGTTTGATGAAATGACTGTTAGTCCTTAACTCAACAGATTGTTAATTACTTATAATGGGTTGATAATTAAAATTAATAATCTAGTTTATTTTGTCAATTTATTAAAGATCTCAGTTAAGATTGTTTAGATCTTAAATATTCTCCTCCAATGTTCGGAAATGGTCTATATCATTGAATTACAAAGGTTAATGCATACTTAATTACTGACTACTTTATTTTTTAAGAGGAGTACTTGTTTTAAGTATTCTTGGAGGAATTATTGAGTTATCTTAACCTTATATTTATTATAATTATGAATACTATTTTTGATTCATATTTTATTATTATATCTATGAATGCACACTATTACGTTTAACTTATCTCTATTTTACATTATTTTTACCAATCATTTCATAGTTCACTTATGATTGATGTTCATTTTCTAATTACTACTCATATAATTCACATTCTTCCTATTATTATTATCCTTTTATTGAAATATTTGATTATTTTTCGTTATTCTTTTTTAAGATATTCAATGATTTTTTCTCACGGGCTTCTTTTATTTTTTTTTCCATTTCTTCTAATTTTTTTTAAGCTTTTTAATTTTATTCTTTAATTCTTTCCATTTTTTTTTCATTGTTCTTTTCTAAAATTTACTATTTTTCTAATTAATTATTATAGCTCTCTCTCTTTTTTTATAATTCTTCACTGACTATATTTGATTTAGTTTTAATTTTATTTTTTTTTAATATCTAAATTTCATTAATTTTATTATTTTATTAAACATTTTTAGTGTTTTCACTTTATTTTCTTAAATATTTTAACTCTTTTGAATTTTAATTTTTATTTGACAATTCTTTTTAATTGAATTGATCTTATAATTTATATTAATATCTTACTTAATAATTTAGTTAACATTTCTTAGTTTTTATTCATTTGTTCTTTTAATTACCTATTTTCTTCTTGCATCATTTCAAACATCTTATCTTTCTTATCTTATTAATTATTTACATTTGTTAAGTTATTTTATTATTATTATTGATGTTATTATTATTGTTATTATTATTGTTATTATTATTGTTATTATTAGTAATATTAATTATTTTTATTCATTTAAATTTGATTATCATTTTTATTATCGTGACCTACATTAAAAATACTTTCTTCTTCTATTTATTGCTACTATATTATTCTTTTATTAATTTATTATTACTAATTTTCATTATTATTGAAATTATAATTAAGAAAATTATCTTCACTTTATTTAAGCATTTATTATTTTACTTTATGACTAACTTTATTATTATTTTAGCTTTAATTTTCTTATTGAATTATTTAATTTTATTACTAATCATTATTTTTTTATAAAATTGATTCTTAAATAATCTGTTATTTAATTTTTAATTCATACTTTTTTTCTTCCTCTTCTTATTTTCTTTTTTCTTCTTCTTTTTTTTTTTATTTTTCCTTTACCTATTCGTCTAAAATTTATTTAAAACTCATCTTCTATAAATTTTGTTTTTCTATTTACTCTTAACTAATATGTTCATTTATAAATTTACCTCTAACTCCTCTATTATTTATTTCAAACTGTTATTAATTTTATTAATCATTTTATTAGGTTATTTAGTCGTTTCTTAATTATTAAACTTCATTTTATTATTATTATTATTATTATTATTATTATTATTATTATTATTATTATTATTATTATTATTATTATTATATATCATTTTTTTAATATTATTAAGTATATTATATTGTTTAAATAACTTCTTGCTTTTATTCTTTCACACGAATATCTTCAATAGTTTGTTATTAATCGTGAAGTTAATTATAAAAATCTTCATTTTATTATTATATTTCTGGATTAATTCTTTATTATTTTAATTCTTATAGAATCTAAGCTTTAGTTAATATATTATTTTTTTTCTTTAAATCTTGTAGTTGTTTAATTTAATCTTCATATTACTAATCAACATCTTATGTTTTTTTATTACTGCTTTTAATTTTAAAAGAGTTATTTTATTTTTTTTATTATTATTATTATTATTATTATTAATCATTATTTTTTTACTATTTTTTTAACATCATTTGAATTATAACAAATAAATATCTATTGTTTTATTAAAATAAATATAATTTAATTAAAAATATAATGAATAATAAAAAATATAATGAATTACAGATAAAATAAATATGAAATAAATAAATATAAATTAAATATGGATTAGATAAAATATAATAATCAAAATCTTTGATTTTTATTGATTGAGGGTAATACTTCTCCCTTAAGTTTATCAGCAACAAGTTTATTCTGCTACATTCTAATTCTTTAATAAACAGCTTCCATTTACTTAACAGGAATATCCTACTTGTGAGGCATTTTAAATTAATGATTTATAATATCAGTAACAAAATTTCTTTGATGCAATTCATCATAAGGAATAGTCTTAGAATGAGTATGAATAGTACCAATCAAAGGCAAGGTAGCAGTATTCAATATATTATCCTTCTTATCAACTTCATAAAGATGATCTAAGACAGAAGGATCATAATAGTATTTATTATTAGAATATAACTGTCTTCTTTGGTTTTCTAATGCTTTTTCATCTGTAACTAAATCTCTCTCCATCACCACAGGCACTGCCAAAACATCTTTATGATAACTTTCTATTCTTAATTCTTCTGTTGGATCATAGTAAGGTTTACTATCTTTTTAGTAGATTCTCCTTTTTGCTTCAGGTTCTTATTCATCTAAAGGGAATAAGTTCTATTTTGGACATCCTGCCTTGTTTTCTGTATCTTCTTTTAAGTTGTAAGTTGAATTATCAAATTTATTTAATTCTTTTGAGGCAAACATCACATCTGGACTTACTAATTTATAGTGCCAAGGTTCCTATTTAAATTTATCATATTTTAAATTATATTTTTTAATATTTTTAATATTACATGATCAACTGGGGATCGACTAGTTGATTCATCTGAAGCTATGTAATTTGTTCTTCCCAAAAAAAATTATTTATTTTAATTCTTTTTTTATCTTAATTAAAATTTTTTTTATTTAGTATTAATATTTAATACCATTAATACTTAAATTAACATTAAAGCCATAATCATATTATTTTTCATCATATATATTAATTATATAATATATATATTATGTTATTTATTTTTATTCTTAATTTATTTACAATTAAAAATAGATTTTAATATTGATGATTTAAAGATACGAATATAACTATTATAATAGTAAAAAAAATATCAAGCAAAGTTTTCATTGGAATATTAAATAATATTAAACGAATCATCAACATCATCATAATTCTAATCATATTAATTTAGTTATTCATCATCTTCTAGAATTGCATTGTCTTAAGATTAAACTTCATAATTATAATCCAAATCTTATTATTGACTAAGATTAATTATAACTTATAATACTTTATTTTTATTTCAGAAGTATTTAGTTAGACTTTTTATTCATTTGAATTAATATAAAAATCTAGATTTTCTTATTATTCTAAATTTATATCTTATTCTTCGAAACTCATACTATAGTTTTAATCATCTTTAATAAAATTGATAATTTCATTTTAAGAATTATTTGTATTTATTACAAATTATTGTTAATCTTCTATTTATATCTTTTTATTTGCTTAATTATTTAATTCTTTGTTATTAGTCTACTTTTCTTCTATCTATACTTCAGATCTACTATTATTTAAAATAATTTGGTTTTTTTAAACTATATCAATAAATTATTTTTATTATTATTCCAATATTCTTTTTTAACAATCTGTATTAAATTTAGCCTATTTTTTTTGTTATAAATTTAAATTTAGACTAGATTTAAGATTTTTTTAATTTTATAATTTTAATTAAGGGTCTGATTACTTTTTCTTAATTTCAGCTTATACACTTAATTTTTGTTTTTATTTTTAATTATTATTATTTTATACATTAATAAGTTTAATTTTAGCTGGATTTTTTTATTTTTCATTTTTCAGCTATTATGTTAATTCATTTATTTTATTTTACATTTTAACTATATATTAAGCTAATTAATTGTTATCTTTTTTTAAAATTTCATTTGTCTTTAAATTATTATAAAGGTTTTCCTCCAGTTATTAAATTTATTAATCTTTTCTAAAATAAATTAAAAAATTAATAATAAATTAATAAATACTAATCAAAATTATCAATTTAAATGCTAATTTTTTATATTATCTGTTAATAATTTTTAACTTATTCTTTTAGGACTATATTTTCAGTCTCAATTTCTTTAATATTTGTAAATTTAACATTTTTTTTCAGTAATTTTATTTCACTATCCTTTTAATCAATAATTTTATTTTGTTATCTAATTTTTTGTTTCATATTTTAAATCAATAAAATATTCTAATTATAATTAATATTTTTACTTCTTAAGTATTTTTGCCAAGTATTTAACTAAACTATTAATAAGATGTTTAGTTATTATCATCATATTATAATAATAATTGGTCTTTTTATCTTGCAAAATCTTTCTAAAATTTTTAATAATAAATACTGTAAGTTAACTTATTTAAGTTTTTAAAAGTAAATTAGAATTCTCTAATTCATTTATTTTTTTTTTCAATGATATTTATTATAAATAAAGTTGTTCTTTATCTGTAAGAATATTTTTTGGAATTAATTTCTTCTTTTCAAAAATCATTAATTTGCTTATATTTAATAATTTTTAATTACTTTTAAATTTAGTTTTAATTTATGTAATCATCTAATTAATCTTATCTACTATCCACCATTTCTAATTAATCACAATAAATTGTATTATTTTTATTAGTTACATCTGTTTTTTATTGATAACTTTAATTAATTAATTAATAATTTTACTTACTATTTAAAAATTGCTTACTGTCTTTTCTATCCTTAGCAGTACTAGGTCTTGATTTTATTTATTTTTTATTTTTCATTAAAATTTAAATTTAAAATTTTATATATAATATTAAAGTTATATTTAATTAGTTCTGATTTAATTATTATATTTGATATTTGTATAATTTATGAGATAATTTAAGTTGATTATTTTTAATTTTTTTGGTGATTTAATTCACAAAATAATTTAAAATATATTATTATATACTATATTAAAAATGATAAAAAATTAAATAATAAAACAATAAAATAATTAATTATTAATATCAGAGTTTAAAATTATCATAAATTAAATAAAGAGATTTATTAACTTTTTTTTTAACAACAAATGAATTATGTTATTAAAGCTCTTCAATTTTTTATATTGCGAATTGAATATTAAATACTTATGAAGGATTTAACTTTTGAATATTTTGAAATTATCCAATTAAATAACAAATAATAAGTCCAGCAGAAGCAACAACATTTTCTTCTGGAGATAAACAGAAGTTACAAAAACTATTTAAGTATTTCTAATATTTTTCAGGATAGTTTTAGATTATTATTTTAATCATTTGAATTTAAAACTATTCATTATCATCAAAAAATTTAGAATAAATTGAAGACTAAATAGATGATTTATCTTATTAAATAAGTGAATTTAACTCATGAATTTCAAAGAGTGAACTCATTTACTTAATAGATTATAAACAAGCTTATTTTACAGCTCTGTTTTCATCATCACAATGAATTATTAATGATACAAGATTATTGTGAAATTCTTCTTTGAATTTAGTATAGAAATTTTAACTTAATAAATCATCATTATTGTTCTTAAAAATACTAACCAAATCTGCAATTTTTCCGTAAATGTTAAAAGCACCCATCCTTACAAAGCTATCATTTCTTTCAAAACATTCAGGCAAATATCTAATTAGTACATACAAATTAGGTTTCAGAATTTAAGAGTCAAGTAAATTCATCAATCGTTATAATGAAAATAGAGACTCTCTTGAACATAAAGTAGATGAATCCTCCAGTCCTTAATATAAACATTTCAGTATATTTTCAGTATGTTATGGTCTTAATTCAAACCTCTATAATTACAATTATAAAATATATATATAATTTATCAACTATCGTAATTAATAGATAATAATATGATAATTATAATAAGAATAAATTGATATTTATAATAAAAAAAATAAAATGAAAATAAAATACAGTGAAATTAGAAGGATCGTTTTCATCAATCAAGATATCCAACTTCAACAACTCTGCTAAATTACTCAAGCCTCTAATGCTCAACCTCCTTATAAGATCACTTTAATTAAAAGCATAATTAGTAAGTACTTCAATAAGATTATGAACTAAATCAGCCTAATTTTATAGAGTTTTAAGGTTTAACTATTAATTACAATGACAAATATCAGTTAACAAACTTCCAATGGCAATAATTGCAGCAGCTTTTTAAGTTTCCCATTCCTTGGTAAGGAAAGGTTCAATGAAATCATAAATGCTTTATAAAGATTCAAAATCAGAAGTCTTATGACGTATTTTAAGTAACTCTATTATTCCAAACTGGAAGTTATTTGAGTCGATGAGCTAATTGGCAATACCTCCTTCAAGAGCTGAATACAGCTCATATTATTAAGAAGTATCTAAGAACTTCATAAACGACCAGATTGTCCATTTCACACTTTCTATTTACTTATCCATATTTTCAGTCACAGATGTCTCAAATGATGTTGCGATTCTTAAAATAAATGTACAGAAAAGTTAGCATTAATATTTTTTTGCAATAGTTTGAATTATTGATGAGTTTTGTTCTTATTGCTTTTATTAAACATTATACTCTTTGTTTTCTAAAAGTCTTCCCAAGAATAAAGTTGCATTGTTTAAAACACAGCATAAATCTTAAGTTATTTAATCTTCAGGGTTATTTATCACTTAAGTCAAATGATTTAATGTTTTTAAAATTAATGTCCTATTTTCTAATAGTTTACTGAAACAATATTAAAGACATCCATTTGGAATAAACTAACATTTTTCTTGCATCAATATGTTTAATATTTCATTTAAGTTTTATTGTATCAAATTCCATACTGTTTCTTATATTTCTTATAAAATTTTTCCGTTTTTTTAACTATCTTCTTCTAATTTATTATATATTTCTAATAAAGATTTTATTATTTCTGCAAAATTATCTTGTAATTTTTCTTTATTTCTCTAAATTAGTTTTTCTTGTAATTTATGAATATTTAATTAAGAGTTTATTGAATTATTCTTTTCTACTATCAATTACTAACTCAATTCTTAAAAAAACATTTTTATTTCTTCAAGAGTTAATTATTTACTTAAATGTTATTCTAATTAATCAACAAAAGTTTTCTAATCATCAAAATCTATTTAAATATATAATTTAATATATTTTACTCTAATATATTCCTAAAGAAATAATAAGCTTGCTAAATATTAGCATTATAGAATAATTTATATCTTAATCATCCCAAAACATTATTCTTACCAAAATCGCAAAGCACTTCAAAAGATACTTTTTTTCTCTGTTATTTTATAATTTAAAAATTTATTTTTTGTTAATTGCTTCCTAAAGTTATTATATTATTTATCTCGATATTATTATTTTAGAAATATCCAAAATAGTAGATTGTAATCTTTTTAAGATAAAAAATAATTATTCCAGCCAGAATATTTCAACAGTTTAAATTTACATTTATTATTATTATTGCTATTATTATTACTATGATTATAATTAATTAGTGATTTAATCTTAAACATTGATATCAGAATTAGGAGAAAGAGTATTTTGAGTGAGATAGTGATGATAAATATTTGCATGAATAATAGAAAAAAGAGTTTAGAGTATAATATAATTAAAAGATAAAGGTCGAGTAGCTTCTGAATAAGATTGAAGAAATAGCAAATAATCATTAAAGAGATTACAATAGAAAGTATGATCCAAAGAAGGTGTTAATTAATAAAGAGTGGCTAGAGTATTGAAAATGTCAGCTCTAAAAGGTAAAGGGAGATTAGGGAGTGACTTATTTAGATTAGTGTGTTGAATGAGGAGATCTCTTAACTTATCGAGTTACAACTCTTCGTGATTGGTCTGACTTCTTACAAGATATCTACTAATATTGAGCATACCCCTCTGTGCAGGATGTTTCAATCTTTACACACTTTTCTAAACATATACCATTATAATATTTATCACTTTGCTCTCCATCAATTCATGATTGTTACTTTTCCCTTGTCTAGCCATTTCCCCCAGAATTAATACCAATGTACTTTTCATCCCATCGTTTATCTGGTTAGGTTCATTATAGTCTGTCCGTTTTAAGAATCCAAACATTCCTTAATTTGGCTTCTATCCAAATGTTTCACTATTAAATATCTAGTGAACTTTGTCTATCACTATTTCCAGATTCTATCCACTAATTAAACCTATTGATTATGCTATTTATTCTATTGTTTCTTGACTACTTTCTATTAATGGTGCTCCTATATTTACCATACTGTTAGAATATTCTGGATGTCCCAAACTAAACATCTTGTCTATTGAGTATTTTATTGTTTCCATCTTATCTATTTTTGTTAATAATATTCCATGCATCTTTATTATTTTTGTTAATAGTTCACTATTATTTATATATATTTTATAGCCGTTTAATAATGTTTCGTTCATTTCGTATAACCATTCTTATTCTTATTTCTGATTATACTTAATTAATATTTTCATCCATAAATCATCCACTTTTTCTTCATAAATCTTCATTTTATCGTTGATAATAATCTTTAGGTTGTTCTACTCTTCTATTAAATTGCATTAGTCTATCATGTTTTAATACTTTTGAATATTTTTTAACTAATTTGTAAGGTCTTTGATACTCTCAGATAAATAATTTTCATCAAATTTAAATATTTCGTTTTCAATAACATTCAATAATAATTCTAGCATTTCTAGTATGTTTTTGCCTAAATCATCAAAAATAAATGGTTTATATAGAAGCACAATTAGTCTACATATTATCTCTTAACTTTTAGGCAAATTAGGAAATTTTTTAGATTCTTAATACATTTTAAATATTAGTTAATAGTTATTTGATTATGATGATTAAATATCTTATTATTATGATAATTAATCTTAATAGTTTAATTAATGTTCTGATTGTTATTAAATATTAATAGTTCTGAGAATGATATTATTAATGAGTTTGGATATAATAGGCAATCCAGGACTAAATTGAGAATTAGGTATAAATTCTAGAATATAAGGGAAGAGAATATCAGAAGTTGTATTTTGCTTTTTATCTTAAGAAATGACCTATAGAATTTATTTAGAACTATTAACCAACAATTGAATATCAGTTTCAAAACCTTCACTCTTTTAACCTCTCCTGTCTTTGATTTCTTAAGGATGAGTGCTGGCCACTCTTATTATAAAGTATAATAACATCTAACAATCTTTATTCTGACTGAACCAATCATTTTAAAATAAAGACAAAGTTAACTAACAAATAACAAATCTCACTTCTAAATCCATGTCATTATATATTAACACTTAAAGACTCTATAAAAAATTCTTTCGCAACGACTCCTAAAGATTCTAATAAGAATTGTGTTAAATGATAAACTTAATAATCCACAAAGAACTCACTCACTCTATTTTATCTTTGGAATTAAGTCTAGATAAGAAAAACTCAAAGACAATATCAACATTAAACATTGTTAATAATTTTATGATGGAGAGAAGATCATTTTTGAATTTGAGTTGTTAAGGGTCAAACTTGTAATTACTAGAAAATATTCCAGTCATTAATAATTATATGAGAGTATTAAGAATGAGTTTGATGAGAGGTTCCATTAAAACATGATCCAATTCTAATAGCCTCTCTAATAATTTATTGAGACCTGCTATCAAATAATAATAATTGACTCGATGTTCCCTCTTGAAGCCATTCATAAAGAGGTTGACCAGATTCTCAAATTGACTTAACATTCTGGCATTCGAGAGGAAGAAAGAAATGTAACCAATACTTTAAATGCATATAGATCTCCCTTAACTCTCCTTCATCTGAATTAGCCAAGTGTTGCTGATCAGTTCAAACACTCCTTAAACCATTTATCTAGCTGTTTCAAAACTGAATTTCCCTTCTTAATCATAATAATGAATTTATTAAAACTATTTACTTTTCTTCTCAAACCCATCTTCTTTTTATTTTTCCCTACATTCCGCATTTTCCAAAGCATAAATAAAACATTCGCTGCAGCTTATTAGTAACATACCATATTCTTGTCGAAGATTATCATTTTAAACTTGGCTAAAGGTTGGCAAAAGTTTAGCTATTATTTCGTTTAGTTTTTCTAAAACTAGTTCAAAGTTGTCCTTTATTAATTTATTTATAATTCTCAATATTAAAGGATCTGCACTTTTGCTAGGCTGAATTTTTGAAATCAATATTGATAATGTTTTATTAGAATTAAGTTTTAATAGTTTTTAGGCCATGGTAATGAGCAAAGACTCTCTTATTTTAAGAGTTTCTTATTGGTTAAGATTGAGATTATGCATATTTTCAAAATATTTTTGAGTATTATTAGAAACAGCTTCAAAACAGTCAAAATAACATTCTAATAAAGTATCCTTCTGTTTTTAAATATTAAAATAATTTAAATTGTCTTGTAATTGGATGAGCTCTAGCATAACCTTCAAATATTCGTTGAATGATTTCATCTGATCTAATGACTCGTATTTCTAAAGACTCATTCGGAAAAGTGTCAAACACAAATCTGGCTCTATTTTAAAAATTTCCGTAAATACACTTAGCCCTATTTAACCAATTTCTTGTTCTTTTTCACTTTAAGATTGTCTAAGAAATAAGTTATTTATTATCTTCTACAAAAATAGTCTTTAAGCTTAGTTCTCTTCCATTTAGTCCATTATTATATATTTATTAATTTATTTTTATACTCATATCTTTTATAATTATTTATTATTTTAGATTTATGCATCTCAGATATTTTTTAGATTAAAATGGAAAAAGAGTTTACACTCTCAATAATATTTAAGAAAATGGAGAACACACTCTTAATGCTCATCCTGGTAAATATTTATAAGTAATTTTTATAATTAAAGCTAGATTTAGTCCTGATGATTAATTTAGCAATGAAAGGATGGAGTTAAAAAAAAGATTCAATTAATTATTAACTTAATAAAAACCATTCAAATTTTGATAAATTATATAGATAGAATAATTATTATAAAAATGGATATGAAATATAATAACAATATTAAAAAACTTAATCACAATCCATCTTTATATTTTATATTAGTAATCCAAGGATGCATTAATGCTTCAGTTGCTGTAAGTCTCAACAAAGGATCTATTTCTAAACATTTACTTAGAAAATCAAGAAACATTTAATCATCTGTTTTCAACCTGTGTTTTAAACTAGTTTTTTTAGGAATTAAAACTTGCAATTTTCCACTTGCATTATTTTAATTGATTTATTAAGATTATTACATCTAATCAGTTTAACTATTTTCAACAATATTAACCTTGATTGATAATTAAAAAGATTTTAATTACATCTTGAAAAATGAGTTTTTCATTTAAAGTAAAGTAATTATCCTTGAGTCTACTTTCATTGTAAATTCTTTCTGGAATGGGTCCAATGATTCCAACAATCCTTGCAAGTAAAGCAGTTATGGTATCATTTTAGAATAAGACTTGTCCTGTAAATAACTCTGCCAAAATGCATCCCAAGCTCCAAATATCTATCCTGTAATCATACTTGCAACCCAAAATTACTTCTGGAGCTCTGTAGCTTCTGGATTGTACATAAGATGATAAATGATCATGGATAAAACAGCTGCTCCCAAAATCAATTAGTTTTATTTCACATTTCGAATAAGATTTCATCAAAATATTTTCCGGCTTCAAATCACAATGGATAAGTTTTAATTTATTAATGTATTCAAGACCTTGTTATCATTATTTATTTATATACCTTTTAAAATTTAATATGTTATTTTTTGAAGTCTTCCTATCGTAAAATAATTCTAACCGTTATTCGTTTCTTTATATAGTTTTTAATATTCGTATAGATTTTCTTTCAGTTATTCTGTCACAATAAATAAGTGTTCTTTGTAATAAAAATAATCGTAAAGCTTGAGAACATAGTTAGAATCAACATTATCAGTATTAGAATTGATGTATTTTAGTAATTTAATTTCATCAATAGATTAATCAAAATAATCCTTGTTATTTTCTATAATTTTCATACAAACCTTGATATTAATAATGAAAATGATTTACTTTATTGTTAGTGAATAAATCCCTACAACCGATAGCCTTTGAAAAAGCAGCACTGCCAAGATACTCAATTATTTCATATCTACCTGCAAGAATACTATTGATGATAATAGGGAAATCCTTAGACTCTTCAAAACCAGTCCTCTCTCTATCAAAGATAACTTTGAGGTTAAATCCATCATAAATGATATTATCATACTAGAGAGGATAACCTTAGACCTCTTGAGGAAAATGAATGGAATTGGGCAATAATCCCTTTTGCTATTTGTCTTTCTTGGCCTTGTTGTTATTTTCCTCATCTATAATAGACTAGATATATCCTTATAACTTCTGGTTATATTTCTTTATTATCCGACCAGGATAGTTATATTTCTCTGCCAATTACTTACAGAGTTACTCAAATAATCCTTAGTCCACTTCGTATAGGTCATATCCCGGATCATCATCATTAGTATACTCGTCAGGAATATTACTTTATATTTGTTTTATCTATTCTTTTATTCTATTCATTGGGTTTTTTTAACATTATTATTCGTCTATATTTTTTAGCAGAAACGATTAAGAGTCTTAAAAGAAAAAACTACTCTCTTATTCATTTTGGTGGATTAAACTTGGCATTTCCTCAATTTTTTTAGATGTTTCTAATTGGTTTTTGTTATTATTTGAACTATTTTTATTGTTAGATTTTTGGATATTATTTGGTGATTCGTATTTCGGTACTTTTTGGTTTATTTTGCTGCTCTTTCTTGCTATTTCTATATTATTTTAAATTTATTGTTATTCTTCTCCAAAACTAGGTGATCTTAAATTGTTGTTCAGTAAATTTGTTTGTTGTTTGTATTGTTAAATTAAATCATGTTCTGTTTTGTTTTAATAAGATTGAGTTTCTTTACCTTCTTATATTTTTATATTGATTTTACATCCAAATTATGGAATATCATTTATATTTATATTACTATTATCTTATAAAACATCAACGTTTTCTACCATCTTTTAAAATGTTTAATTATCAAAAAATTTCTCTATTTTTGCGTTTAATTTTTCATCCTCTAATAAAGCTTAATTTTTTACTAATTTATTTATTAATTTATCCATTATTTATTCATTTTCTTCTTAATTTTTAACTTTTTTATTACTTGTATTACTTTTTCTTTATTATTGTAATATGTTTTTTTCGTTTGTTTTACTATTGTTATTTTAAGCTTCTTTAGTTTGATCCTCTTTTTCTTTTAAAACCTTGTTTATGACTCCTAAAATTAATTGATAATAAAATATTTTAACTTAAAGTTTAATCATTTTTTTTAGCAAATTAATTAACATTTTCAGAATTAGTAAATAATTCTTTTTACAAGGCTCTTGCAGATTCTTTAAGATTATTTTTTTCTAAAATGGAAATCAATTATTTATATGCTTATTATTCCTACATAATTTTATTTAAATCAAAATATATTATTTTAGAATCAATTATATAAAATATTATTAATATAATATCTAACAAAGAATAAAGTATTTGAAAAGCAAGATAATTAAATATCAAATAAAAATTATAATCTAATAATAATAATAAGATGAAGTTTAACTATTTTTTAGTGATAATATTTTTATTATACGATAAAGAAGTGTTGAGCAAAAAAGGCAGATTAAGATTTGAATAATCAATTAAACTAGATTAAATAGATCCTGATTTTAGATAGTTTTATGATCCAAAAAATTCAGATTCATATAAATAAAAAAAGTATCTTGAAAGTTTAAAATCAGTCTCATATGTGAAAAAATTAAGCAATTATGCAAAAGAATAATTAAGTGACCAAGAAAAAAAGAAAAACAGTTTTTTAGTAGGAAAGTAAATTATATTGATAAAAATAATGAAAATAATAATGATAATAATAATTATAATATAATTTTAAATAGACCTTTATATTTTGAAAGTGGGCTACTATTTGATGATACTCCTTAAATTTACAGCTAAACTTAAGGCAATAAATTTACAGGAATAAACATTCCTCAATCAGATATAACAGTAGAGAAACACGATTTATGGAATAACAAGGAACACATGGCATCAAAGTCCTCAGCAATTGACAGGTCTCAAATTTATAAGGATGTCTATTATGTATATTTAATGTATATATATAAGTACATAGTAAAATTAAGATGGAAAGATCCTAAATAAAAACAAATTTTAGAAGTATGATTAAATTTCCTCCGATATTCATACAAATGTACTTGTCAAAAATAGTCATAATTCTGACATGCAGAATCTTAAGGATCAAATAATTTCTGACACTATCAATCCTATTAAATATCAGTTATTTACCTAATCTAAAATTAATTAAGTGAAAATTCAAAATGAAGCAAATCATATTGCTCCTCCTATTGATTAGCTAACAGATTCTCTTGATAAAGATTTAGATTCTGTATTATGATAATAATTTCAATTTAAATTTTAATATTTATGATTAATAAGCTTTATATTTTAATTTAAGATTAATAATAATGATAAGATGATAATATATGAAAGGTATAAAGTGATCATTTTTATCAAACATCATCCCTTTGGAACTTTCCCTAGAGATTCAGAATAGACTCCATCTTCATCCTCTCATACTCATTCTGAGTGATATTCTCAAATTCCTTAGGCCTTTCAATCTTATAAAGAGTATTATTGAGCTTAATAAGAGTACTTCCTCCATGATCATCGCCAATAAGGATAGTAGGTTCATAAGGATTAAAGGCAAGATTAGTCAATTTAGGCTGCTTGGTAGGCTTCTGTTCAGCCCTTTTTCCATGTTTGTCTACATGTAAATCATAGACTATGCACTTCTCTAGAGTAGCACAGGCCAATATTGTGGAACTATAAGGCGCAAAGTTAACATCAACAACGGGCATGCCGAGATCCAATGACAAAATAGGAGTATTAATTTTAGTGTCCCAGACTTTAACAGTCCAATCTGCTCCAGCACTGACAAAGGTCCTATCATGGAACTTATTCCATCTAACCTTATAAACTGCAAGGTCATGACCAGTGTAGGTCTATTAGTATTATCCACTGTAAGCCCTACTGCATTTGTGAATCTTACCCTCCTCAGTCCCTACCAGGAAGATATTGGGGTGGAAAGGAGAGAAGTCAAAGCATAATCCACAAGCCAGTCCAATCAAAGCAGTCTCATCATCATTATTCTTCCCTGTCAATTTAAGTCGGATTACTTCTTCAGGCTCGATCTTATTCTTCATTAATACCCAATTCATAACCCTCCCATCAGATGAAATTGAGTAAAAATTAAACTTCTTACTAACATCAGGATTCCACGCCACTTACCAAACAGGGTCTGTATGTTTCTATGTTCGAATAGTGGATTAATAAATAGGTCTCTTGTGTTTGTTCCTGATATCATAGACCAACACTGTTCCATCATATAGTCCCACTGCCAACAATGCTGGCGAGGAAGGATGGAAGTCTAATGCCATTACTCCACTCTCAGTGTTGAAGGAGTATTCGGGATGACTTGTGTTTTTTATACTGAATAGACAAACTAACCCCATCTTCTATCTCATAAACTCATATGAACCTAGACCTATTGCAAATAAATCTTTATACTTAGGATTCCAACAGATCGAAGTCACATGTTTTTTTCTCATCTTGTCAGAATGGAATCTCCACAACAACATAATCTGACCCTCACTATTTAGGTCTTTGATATCCTAATGTTCTGTGTAAAAGTACTTGTAGTCATTGTATTTGTCCTTCTCATCGTTGTTTACCACAGTCCTCTCCATTATCTTTAGAGCTTTTTTAAAACTGCTAGTGTAATAACTGCTTGTCTCTGATTATTGTTGATCTTTCTTTTATTTCTGATTACCTGTTTCTTTCTCCTTTTATTTTTCTTATTCCTTTGAAGCTCTTTTTTCCTTTAGATAATCTTACAAATAAGCATCAAATATTTCCCATTAAGTCACATTCCCCACATAATTATCACTTGGCAATGGTTCAGTAGTCACTCCTCTTTCTCTAATTATACTGTTCATAGTTTGACTTTATCTTTCATTGTAATTGAACTTATTTCTCAATATCTTTTTAATCGCTTTGATTTCCTTGTGATCATTCAACTTCACCTTTTCTCCTGTCTCCATTTCCTTATTTTTTATCGCTTAGTTCAATGCATTTTTTCTAATTTCTTCAATTTCTTCTTAAATTTTTGCTTCATTGCTCTCCTTACTGACTAATTCTCCATCGTAACTAAAATGAATGACTAGTTGATAGTTTTCAACTAGATCATCAATATTGTATTTTCTGTCTTTGTAACTATATATTGCATAGTTTCTAAATGCCTATGGGTTATTAGGCTACAACATTTTGTTTGGCATTAATTCATTTAACTCTGCTTAAGTCAATTTTGGAATATCGTTTAATCTATTGTTAAATTGATTGTTTTCTTAATCGTAATCTTCTTAAGAATCTGCATTACTTTCCTTTTCATCAATATTTACTTTCTGTTGGTTTACCACTTTCTTTTTAGTTGCTTGTCCTTTACTTGTCATTACTGATCCTTGGTTTTTATTTTGGATACCTACCTTCTTACTTTGAATACTATTTTAACCTACTCCTTTCAATGTTTTCTTCATTTCAAATTTTATATCTATTTAGTTTTGATTATACTTAAATTTATATAACTTATCTTCTATCTACTTATTATTTTCCTCTTTAAAATATTATCAGATTTTTATATATAATTTATAAAATTTAATTATTATATATTAAAAGTAAACTTGAAGAGCTATAAAATAATTTTAAATAAAGCATTTGAGGAAGTTTTGAATTTAATAATTTAAGTTATTTAAATAAATTAGATTTCATTTATTTTTGGAATAATCAAGTGAATATTCACTTAATTTGATAATTAATCCTTAATTTTGAAAATAAAGAAAATATTTTTAACAAAAGTAAAGAATTAAATTGGGCAACTTTTAAAGATTTTTCATTTAGATTTTTAATTAAAAACAAAAATAAATATATCACATGTCAATTTTAATTAAGATTGATTACTTAAAATTAATACAATAATTTTAATAAAAATAAAGAATTTTTAATGATAAATTGATTTTATTCATCAAAAAAATACAATTTAAATTAATTGTTGAAAATAATTATTTACTTCCTCTTGTTTGATAGGATTGAGAATCAAAGACTTAAGTGTCAAAATGATCAAATTCTTATAAATGAGTTAACATGATAATCAATAATTAAAATAATTATCAAAACAAAGACAAATAAATATTTTCATCTGATATCTAATTTTGCTACTGAAAAAATGGTAATAATAAGAATGTTTTTTGATAATAACTTTAAAGATTTTAAACTAAACTTTAGGAATTTAATCCAATAGATTATAAATTTTTTATTATACAATTGTAATATTTATGATTTTTCAGATGCATATTAATCCAACAAGCTTTGGTTAAATAATATTATGTTAATAATGATATATAAAAATGATATAATATAAGAAAAGAATTATATGATTTTAATACTACGGTAAATAGACTATAATTACTACCTCAGTTATCTTAACTTTATATAACTTCAGTTTTTTATAATTATTAGAAATAAATAAATTTAATTTAAGAATAAATTATTTTAATTGGATTAAGATTAGATAATTTTAATAATCATCAAAATTTAATCAAAATTATGTTTAATATTTTGGTAGAAATAATTAAAAAAATATTCCTTCTAAATTTAATAATTTTGTTAATATAAATTTTAAGATATTTATTAAAAAGTTTTAATAAATATTAACTATAAATATTTTCAATTTATTAATTTCTATTTATTATTTAAATTATTTAGTATTATAAATAAATAAAAATCATTAAAGTTAAACTTAATCTAATAAGTGAAATTATTAGTTTAAAAAATATTATTTTATAATTTAATTTAGAATATCATCAAAATCTATGTTATTTTCTGAAAATTGTAATAATTCTTAATGATTTATTTTTTATTTAATTATGAATTCTATTTAATTAAGTTTTTATTTTAATTAATCAGAATTAATCTCATAATTAAAATCTATTTATTATTCATAAATTTCAAATTAATCAAAAATTGTTTCATAGTTTAATATTTTTTTTAATATATTTTTTTCATTTATAGTCTAACCTAATTTAAGACATTTAAAGGCAATTTTAATTCCTTCTTCAGAATTAAAGTATTGATTGAGTTTTTATTTCAATATTTATATTGATAAATCTGAAATTATTTCTTATTATTTTTAATTAATTTACTCATAAGTTATTTTTGGGTATTTTTCAATCAATAAACTATAAATATGTCCTCTGAATTTGTTCATAGCAAATTTATTTAGATTGATTAAATCTTATCTTTGTTTTTCTGTCAATTATAAAATAGCTAGGTTTTTTAATTAAGCATTTAAATTTTTATTTTCTAAAATATCATTTTCAATTATTTGAATAATTTATTATTTTAATAATAATTAATCTTTTATATCAATATCAACTAATCCATAAAAAATATTTATCATTTTAGTTAGGAAACCGCTTGAACAATCTTAAATGTTTTATTCGTAAGTAGTTTACGAATCTATTATTTATTATATGAAAAATTAAAAAAAAATATCTTAAGTTTCTTTATTATTTTATAATGATAAATGATATTTATATATTATTGATAATAATTATTCTCCTTTAATTTCTTAATCTTAAATTGTAGTATTAGTTTTAAAGAATCTTTTAATACCCGATTCGACTAATTAATCTAAAATTTTAAAATCAATATTGAAAAATTATAAGTTTTTTTAATCTAATTATTTATTTTTTTAATTATTTTTAATAAGTTCTTATTTTAAATCATTACTATAAAATTATTTATAATATTAATCTAATAAGTATTACGCTTAATTATTTTATAAGTTTGATTGGTCAAGATTTGTAATTTGTTCGTTTTTTATTTACTAATTTAAATAAGTTTATTTTAATTTTAAGTATAAATGTAATATTCCATTGACTAAATATTTATTAT
>Ga0315908_10000627_pt1 | contig 27585 bp, 19 predicted proteins | sample LakEriMetagenome_12_FD_203520 | JGI IMG/M metagenome (GOLD analysis project Ga0315908, IMG submission 203520) | Freshwater fungal communities from buoy surface, Lake Erie, Ohio, United States - Buoy 4 MA124 | ecosystem: Environmental > Aquatic > Freshwater > Lake > Lake biofilm | place: USA...
CAAATACAGAAAAGAGACTTATATTTGCACACCTAATTAGGGCGATTAGCTCAGCTGGTTCAGAGCACCTCGTTTACACCGAGGGGGTCGGGGGTTCGAACCCCTCATCGCCCACAAAAAAAGACAAACTTATCAGTTTGTCTTTTTTTATTTATGTTTTATAGTAATTAAATGAAAATCATAATTCTAATTAAAAATTTGTAGTGTCTTTTCCAAAGCCATTCCTCGCGACCCTTTTATTAGTAATAGACTTTCTTGAGGTAAATTTGATTTAAAAAAAATAGAAAATTTTTCAAAATCAATAAAGAATTTGCATTTTTCGTTCTCTACTTTATTAGCAAAAAAGTCTTTACCAATGAAATAGGTAGTAACCGAATTGTTTTTAATTGCTAATTCAACAATAGACTTATGCTCCTCTAAACTCTCCTCTCCCAATTCAAACATATCGCCTAAAATTGCAATTTTATTTTTATTTTCTAATTGGAAAAAATTCTCAAGCGCCACAACCATACTGCTTGGATTAGCATTGTAAGCGTCTAATATAATTTCATTAGAATTTAAAGTCATCATTTGAGATCGATTGTTTTGAGGAACAAATCCTTCAATAGCAGATTTTATATCACTTAATGAAACCCCGAATTTAATCCCAACAGAAATAGCTGCGTTTATATTATTCGAATTGTACAATCCTATTAAATGCGAAGTAATTTTAGTGTCATTTACTTCCACTTCAACAAATGGATTTGCATTGATAGAATGGATTAATAGATCGGCATTTTGAATATTTAATCCAAAGGTAAAGGAATTGATCTGGATCGTTTTTTCAACTTGTATTGAATCATTCAAATTTACAAAAACAGTTTTGTGATGATCACTCAAATAAGAATACATCTCAGATTTGCCTTTAATTACTCCTTCTATTCCACCAAAACCTTCTAAATGAGCCTTTCCAAAATTAGTAATGTAACCAAAATCGGGTTTTGCTATTTCGCACAAAAATTCAATTTCTTTTTGGTGATTGGCTCCCATTTCAACTATACCCACTTGAGTATCTTTGTTAAATGAAAGTAAAGTAAGCGGTACACCAATATGATTGTTAAGATTTCCAAATGTTGCTTTAGTGTTGAATTTTTTGGAAAGCACCACTTGCATCAATTCTTTGGTAGTAGTTTTTCCATTACTTCCTGTTAGAGCTACTATTGGAATGTTCAAGAATTCTCTATGGTATTTCGCCAATTCTTGTAAAGCCTTCAAGCTATCATTTACAACTATTGTTCGTTCATCAATATAATATTCAGGATTGTCAATTATCACATAAGAAGCCCCTTTTCCCAATGCCTCTTTTGCAAAAGTATTGGCATCAAAATTATCTCCTTTAATTGCAACAAATAAGGATGCTGACTCAATTTTTCTGGTGTCAATTGAAACCGATTCGCATTTTAAAAAATAGTTGTGAATGCTCTTAATATCTATCATAAAAAACAACTTTATAAAATAAAAGCCCTAAAAAGGGCTTTTAATGTATTATATAGAGTGAAATTAATTTCTAGCTCTTTTCTTTTTGTCTGCTTTAGGACCAACTTTAGACATTGCACATCTGAATCCAATGTAATCCGTTGCCATATCTTGTGGAAAGTATCTTCTTTGAGCAGGATCCAACCAATATGCTCTATCTCTCCAAGAACCTCCTTTGTAAACTCTAACATTGTCGTTAACAAGGGTAGTTCTAGTATTAGTCTCATCTTTTTGTTTTACTGTAACCCCTAATGAATTTACAGAAACATTGTGAATTGGTGAGTTATACATTCCATTACTATCATTTGTATTGGCTGCATTCACATTTCCAAAGTCATTTGTTGATTGTTTGTCACCATCTCGGTAGTTTTTTTCATAACTTTTATCAAAGTTTTGTCTTAGGTATGTTTCATTGTCATCAACAGGAACTTGAGTAATTTGTCCTGGAAGACTTCTTGCTATTACTTTCCCATTTGATAACGTTTCGAACTTAATGTCTTTAACATCAACTATGATATCAACTTTCCTTTTATCTAATTTGTTTTTTTCAAATTCGTTACCTCTAAAGTAATTGAAATCACTCACTTCATCATCAACCATAGGACGATAAACATCGGCAACCCATTCTGCAACGTTACCAGCCATGTCGTATAATCCAAAATCATTTGGAGGATATGATTTTACAATATTAGTAATATCTGCCCCATCATCTGACCATCCTGCAATTCCTCCGTAATCTCCTTTAGATTGTTTGAAGTTTGCCAATTGGTCTCCTTTAGTTTGTCTTTTTCCAGATCTAGTATAACTACCTGACCAAGGATATTTCTTTTGACCTTTGAATGTGTTGTAAAATCTTTGACCAACATCTGCAGCTGCTGCATATTCCCATTCTGCCTCTGTAGGAAGACGGTATTCTGGTAATAAAATTCCTGATGTTCTTTGAGCATAAACACCAGTAGGGTTTTTTGTGGTTGCTGGCTGACCTCTAGTTCCCGCTACTTTAATCGGTTTTGATTTAGAGTTTTTAGGACCTTTTAAAACAATTTTTTCATCCCCACCAAATGCTTTACTTGGAGCATTTAAATACGTTTCTGTGTTAAAAGTTTTTTCTGCAGTTACACTTAAAATTTTAGCATCTTTTTCAAGGTAACCTGCTTTTTCAAGTGCATTTTCGTTTACTCTTTCCGTTCTCCATTTACTAAATTCAACTGCTTGAATCCAATTAACCCCTACAACCGGATAAGAAGCGTAAGCTGGATGTCTTAAATAATGATTCGTATACGTCTCGTTATATCCTAATCTGTTTCTCCAAACTAGGGTGTCTGGTAAAATCCCTAAATATATTTTTTCATATTTTTCGTCATCAGCTGGAAAAACTCTTTTAGTCCAATCTAGGTATTCCAAATACATTAAATTAGTAACCTCGGTTTCATCCATATAAAATGAAGCAACATGCTGTTGATTTGCAGTATTATTCCAATCACGCATAACATCGTCCTGAACTTTACCCATTGTAAAAGTTCCACCTTCAACCATAACCAATCCCGGTGCAGCTTCTTGTTTTTTGTATTTATTATTGTATTGGAAGCCTCCTTTTTTATCATTTACTTTCCAACCAGTAGCAGACGAACCGCTTTTTGAGCTTGATTGCTTGCTACAGCTAGCCATTCCTAATAGAAGAACTAATCCTAGAAAAACATAAATAATTGAATTTTTGCTTGTTTTCATACTTAATGTTGGTAATAATTTTGTGGCGAATATAATAATTAACTATTAAACCGCAACACATTTGTTTTAATTTATTTCAAAATTGGATCAAAAAAACTTGATTACCAACTCAAAACGCAAAAATAATTCAAATATTATATTTATAGCGCCAAAATTTAATTTTAATATACACACTAATTAGTTTAATTTAGCGTTATTTAAAACTTATGAAAGTTAAATTTTTGATTTTAGTATTTGTTTCATTCGCTACTTTTTCACAGCAAAAAGGCGATGTTTCATTAGTTTGGTCTGATAAATCAGAATATTCTTTTGGATCTAATAAATACAATATCCCCCAAATAAAATCTGAAAATTTTTCTTTCGATAATTCTAGAAAAACCATTTTCTATAATTTAAATTTGCCTCAAGCGGAATTAATTGATGAGAATTCTCTCCAAATTACAAATGTTGAATTTAAAGACATTTCTTCCTCTGAATTAGGAGATTTAAATCAAACTACTATTCCCATTTCCATTAAAGCTTCATTGAAATCAACCATTTCTAGAGATAAAATATATGCTTTTCTAAGTCTTTCTCCCATTATAAAAGAGGGAGATCGTTTTAAAAAAGTAGTTTCATTCTCTTACTACTTTTCCAATAATAAAAACTCAAAAAACGCTCAAACCACTTCAAATATCCAACAACTTTCTAATTCCGTTTTAGCCTCTGGAGATTGGTTTCGCTTTTATGTGGAAAAATCGGGAGTTTATAAAATTTCAAAGAGTTTTTTACGAGATCTTGGTTTGAACGTTAATGCAGACCCGAGAAAAATTAAAATCTATGGTAACGGTGGCAGAATGCTTCCACTTTTAAATAGCACTTTTTACCCAGAAGATTTAGCCGAAAACGCCATCCAATTTATAGGTGAAAATGACGGTGTATTTAACGACAATGACTACATCTTATTCTATGCTGAGGGAGTTGATAACTGGAATCAGGAAAATCAAACCAATAGCAATTTGTTTGCAACTAAATCCTATTATTATGTTACAGTAGCCGGAGATTCGGGAAAAAGAATTCAAAACTTTACTCAACCAGCACCGGCTGCAACATTAAATATCAACTCTTTTGATGATTACCAATTTCAAGAAGTGGATTTAATCAATATCGTTAGAGCAGGAAGACAATGGTTTGGTGAAGGATTTAACATCAATAATGTGCAAGAATTTACTTTTGAAGTTCCAAACGCGGTAACTTCCACGCAAGCCAATTTAAATGTTACTGTTGGTTCTAATGCCTATAATGCAACTACTTTTAAAGTAGAATCCAATGGCCAGTTGGTTGGAAATATTAATTTGTCCGCATTGTCCGCTGGATCTGGAACAGAACTGACAATTGCCTCTTTACCCTTAAACACATCAATTTCTAATTCAAATACAATTAAAATTAAATTGACCTACGATAATGCGGGAGTACCCTCCTCTAATGCATATTTAGACAATATTATTCTCAAATCGAAACGAAATTTGACCGGATATGGCAAACAATTTCGCTTTCAATACAATGACGCCAATACCCTATCCGGAATCGCTTCATATCAATTTAATTCAGCATCTGGAATATCTCAAATTTGGGATATTACTGATATTTATAATACAACTAATATTGACAATCCAAACCAAAGTAATTTCTCATTTAAAGCGCTTTTAGGTGATTCAAGAAATTATATTGCAATAGATAATGCTGATTTATATAGCCCATTAAAAGAAAACGCTACTAGAGTTGCCAACCAAAATTTAAAAGGCACCATTTTTAAAAACAATCAAGGAGTATTTCAAGATTTAGATTACCTTATAATAACTCCTGCCTTTTTAAAACCTCAAGCAGATAAATTAGCGACTTTTCATAAAAACTATTCTCAATTAAATGTAAAAACAGTTACTTTAGAGTCTATTTACGAGGAGTTTTCTTCTGGAAAACAAGACATTGCAGCCATTAGAAATTTTGTCAAGTATGTTTATTTCAATGCTTCAAATCCTTCAAAGAGAATTAAATATATCAATTTATTTGGTGACGCTTCTTTTGATTATAAAAATAGAATTCCAAATAACACTAACATTGTGCCTATATATCATGCTTTAAATAGCACCACTGGCGGAGAAGCATCCTATACTTCGGATGACTTTTTTGGTTATATGGATCCAACTGAAGGAAATATTGCCTACTATTTTGGCGGAATTGATATTGCCGTTGGGAGAATGTTAGTAAGCACAAATACGCAAGCGGAAGAAATGATCAATAAGGTTTTTGAATATTATGATTTAAAATCCTATGGGAATTGGAGAAATAATTATGTTGCTATTTCTGATGATTCCGATAAATCCTCCGATGTATCATTACAATTAAAACAAAATCAATTGGCCGATAGAATCGTTTCAGAAAAACCTTTCATCAATATTAAAAAAGTTCTTTTAGATTCCTATATTCAAGAAACTTCTTCGGGAGGAAATCGATACCCAAAAGCACGAGAAGATATTTTTAATGCCTTTGAAAAAGGAGCATTGGTTTTTAATTATCTGGGGCATGGTGGTGAAGATGGATTAACTGGGGAACGAATCTGGGAAAAATCCGACGGCCAAAATTTAAGCAATCAATACAAATACCCGCTATTTATAACTATTACCTGCGATTTTTCAAGATTTGATAATCCGTACCGACCAACCGCTGGAGAATATACCTATTGGAATCCAAAAGGAGGTGCCATCTCAATGGTTACTACCACAAGATCTATAGGTCAAGGATCGGCAGAATTTTTTAATGACAAGCTATCAGAATATTTATTTTCTTATGGCTCCAACCAATATACTTCCATCGCAGAAGCGTTGCGACTAGCAAAAAATAGTAATCCGAGTTCGTCATCAAATGTTGTTTTTTATATTGGAGACCCTGCACTAATGCTGGCAATTCCAAAACCTAAAATTCGATTAACTAAAGTAAATGACATTCCCGTTACTGGTGCAATTCCTGACTTTAAATCGCTAGCCTATTTTAAATTATCTGGCGAAGTTACCGATGAAAATAACATTCTATTGCCAACGTATAATGGTGAATTAGCGATAAATATATTTGACAAAAATATTATAAAAACCACATTTAACAATGATGGAAATAGTCCGCCAATTAATTTCAACACTTTAGGCGAAACCATTTTTAGAGGAAACGCTTCGGTTAACAATGGTCAATTTGAATTTGGATTTGTAGTTCCAAGAGACATTAAAATCCCAGTTGGAAATGGGCGAGTTAGTTTTTATTCTAAAAAAAATTCAGAATATATTGACAATTCAGGTGTCGACACCTCTATCAAAATTGGAGGTATTAATACCTTGGCTACTGCCGATACTACTCCACCAACAGTAAAATTATACATGAACGATCAAACATTTGTATATGGTGGAATTACCAATGCCTCTCCATTTTTTTTAGCGTATCTTGAAGATGAAAATGGGATTAATACCGCGAGCGGAATAGGACATGATATTGTGGCTATTTTAGATGGAAATGAAAGCGAACCTTATATTATTAACGATTACTACGAAACGGAACTGGATAATTATAAAAAAGGAAAATTAAGGTATCCATTTAGGGATTTAGCACCCGGAATACATACAATTACCTTTAAAGCTTGGGATGTTTACAATAATCCAATAACTGCTGAAATTCAATTTGTAGTAGTTAGTGACCAATCTATTACATTAACTAATGTTCTAAATTATCCGAATCCATTTGTAAATTATACCCAGTTTTGGTTCACACACAACCATCCCTATGAGCCTCTCGAGGTCCAGGTGCAAGTGATGACCATTACTGGAAAAATAGTGTGGTCTAAAAATCAAGTCGTTTACACCGATGGATTTCTTTCGCGAGAGATCACATGGGATGGAAAAGATGATTTTGGAGACAAAATTGGTAAGGGAGTTTACGTTTATAAATTGACTGTAAAATCTACTTTAACCAACCAACAATCGGAAAAGTTTGAAAAATTGGTAATACTTTAATAATGTACTATATTTGTCTAATTTAATTTAAAAATAGAATGAAAAGAATAGCTATAATAGTGTTTTGCATTGCTGCAATTAATAACCTAAATGCACAAGAAAGAGTAATAACTACTGGAGTTCCATTTTTATTAATTGCTGCTGATGCAAGAGCCGCAGGTTTAGGAGACCAAGGAGTTGCAACTTCGGCTGACGCCTTTTCCCAACAATGGAATCCTGCAAAATATGCCTTTTCAACAGAAAAACAAGGATTTACAACTAGCTACACTCCCTATCTTACCGCTTTAGTAAATGACATTTCACTAGGCCAAGTAAACTATTTTAATAAAATCAACGAAAGAAGTGCATTTGCAGGAAGTATTCGTTATTTCAGCTTAGGAGAAATTGAATTGCGTGAAAATGCTTTTGATCCAGCTAATGTGGTTAAACCAAATGAATTTTCATTAGATGGATCTTATGCACTTAAATTGAGTGATAAATTCTCCATGTCGGTGGCAGGTAGATTTATAAGTTCCAGTTTAAGAATTGATTCCAATAACGATAGAACTGCTGCGAATACTTTTGCTTTTGATGTGGCCGGATTTTTTCAGTCAGAACAAACTGCTTTCTCCGATTTTGATGGTCGCTACCGTTTGGGTTTCAACTTTCAAAACTTAGGTCCAAAAATAAATTATGACGCCAATGTTTCTGATATCAATGCTAATTTTTTACCAGCACAAATGAAATTAGGAGGTAGTTTTGATTTTATATTTGATGATTACAACAAAATTACCACCAGTTTAGAATTAAATAAATTACTAGTTCCAACCCCTCAAGTAGACAGTTCCAATCTTTACGATTACAATCAAGACGGATTAGCTAATACCCAAGATTTAAGAGATTCAAATGCAGATTACAAGAAAATTAGTTGGGTTCCTGGGATTTTTAAATCTTTTAATGATGCTCCTGGAGGTTTTAGCGAAGAATTAAGAGAAATAACTTATTCGGTAGCAGCAGAATATTTATACCAAGACTCCTTTGCCATGCGTATGGGGTATTTTCATGAAAGTCCCTTGAAAGGCGCAAGACAATATTTTACTTTTGGTGCCGGATTTAAATACAATGTCGTAAAGATTGATGTTTCCTATTTAATGTCGACCTCAAAAGTTCAAAACCCATTAGAGAATACTTTACGATTCTCCTTAACATTTAACTTTGGAGAAAAGTACGAAGAATATTAATCTTACCTAATTAGAAAACTACAATCCAAATTTCATTGAAATTTGGATTTTTTTTCCACTAAAAACTATGAAAGAAATTAGCATTACCTCAACCTTCACTATTTATGATTCCGTTTCTGAATTACCAAATGATGTTTATACATTGATGGGACAAGCAATAGAGATTCGAAAAAAAGCGTATGCTCCTTACTCCCATTTTCGGGTGGGTGTAGCACTAATGCTAGATAACAATCAAATTGTTTTAGGTTCAAACCAAGAAAATGCAGCCTATCCATCTGGGCTTTGCGCAGAAAGGGTAGCTATTTTTTCGGCAGGTGCCCTTTATCCTGAAGCTAAAATTATTAAAATGACAATTTCTGCAACGGCTGATCACAACCCAAGTCTAACTCCTATTCCACCATGTGGAGCTTGCCGACAATCTATTTCTGAATATGAAATAAAACAAGAACAGCCTATAGAAATCTATTTTATGGGTGAATCTGGGAATGTATACAAATCCGATTCTTTGAAGAATTTATTACCCCTAATGTTTGATAAAAAATTATTGTAAGAAATTAAATATCTAGAAGATCATAATAATTGCATAATAATAAAAAATACAGCTGTTATTAAATAATTTCATAAAAAAAACAATCAATAAATAGTATTAATAGTGCTGGCTATAAATTATTAAATAAAAATACTATTATATTTTACTTCTTAGAAGTAATGTATTATTTTTGCAACTTGAAATTTGTATGAATTTCTATTTTTCAAATAGTTATTAAAATGCAGATACAACAAACAATCTACTAAAATGAAAGAAGTTACAAAAGAAGTTTACTTAAAGTGGTACGAAGACATGCTCCTTTGGAGAAAATTTGAAGACAAATTAGCAGCGCTTTACATTCAACAAAAAGTAAGAGGTTTCCTACATTTATACAATGGGCAAGAAGCAGTTTTAGCTGGGGCGTTACACGCAATGGACCTATCAAAAGACAAAATGATTACCGCCTATAGAAATCACGTACAGCCAATTGGAATGGGTGTTGATCCAAGAAGAGTAATGGCGGAATTATTGGGAAAAGTAACTGGTACATCCAAAGGAATGGGTGGTTCAATGCACATTTTTTCTAAAGAACATGGTTTCTTTGGAGGTCATGGAATTGTGGGAGCTCAAATTCCAGTAGGAGCTGGAATGGCATTTGCTGATAAATATTTTGAAACTGGCGGGGTAACTATGACCTATTTTGGAGATGGTGCTGCGCGACAAGGATCACTTCATGAAGCTTTTAACATGGCGATGTTGTGGAAATTACCAGTGGTCTTTATTGTAGAAAACAATGGATATGCAATGGGAACTTCTGTTGAAAGAACTGCAAATCATACTGATATTTGGAAATTGGGTTTAGGATATGAAATGCCATGTGGACCTGTGGACGGAATGAATCCTGTGAAAGTTGCAGAAGCTATGCACGAAGCAATAGAAAGAGCGCGTCGCGGTGACGGACCTACATTTTTAGAAATGAAAACCTACCGCTATAGAGGTCACTCTATGTCGGATGCACAACTATACCGCACTAAAGACGAAGTCGACGAATACCGAAAAATTGATCCAATTACGCAAGTTTTAGATGTAATCATGGACCAAAAATATGCTACCGCAGAAGAAATTGAAGTAATTGAGGAAAGAGTAAAAGACTTAGTTGAAGAATGTGTAACATTTGCGGAAGAGTCTCCATTTCCAGAAGTGCAACAATTATATGATGTGGTTTACGAACAAGAAAACTATCCATTTATCCCTCATAAACTTAAATAATTATGGCAAAAGTAATTACCATGCCTCGATTAAGCGACACGATGACCGAAGGTACCGTAGCGTCATGGCTTAAAAAAGTGGGCGATAAAGTTTCTGAAGGTGATATTCTTGCCGAAATTGAAACTGACAAAGCAACAATGGAATTTGAATCTTTCAATTCTGGTACGCTTTTATATATCGGAATCAATGAAGGAGAATCAGCAGCTTGCGACTCCTTGTTAGCAATAATAGGAAAAGAAGGAGAAGATATTTCTGATTTAATCAATGCTACTTCAACAAATGTTGAAACTTCTGCTCCAGAAGCAGCAGCGGTAGAACCAACAACAAGCGATGCTCAACCTACAACGGCTTTACCTAAAGGTGTTGTAGTGGTTACCATGCCTCGTTTAAGCGATACAATGACCGACGGAACGGTAGCAACCTGGTTGAAAAAAGTAGGCGATAAAGTTTCTGAAGGAGATATCCTTGCTGAAATTGAGACAGACAAAGCTACCATGGAGTTTGAATCATTCAATGCTGGTACTCTATTATACATAGGAATACCAGAAGGTGGAACTGCACCTTGTGACTCACTTTTAGCAATAATTGGTCCCACAGGGACAGATATTGCTGGAATAGCAGAAAACTTCAAAACTTCAGGTTCAGCTGCTCCTGTTGAAGTTGCTAAAGAAGCTACTCCTGAAACTGTGACTACTTCTGAAAATGCTCCTGCAAGTTCATCTAATGAAAGAGTATTCGTATCTCCATTAGCAAGAAAAATAGCAGAAGAAAAAGGAATTAACCTTTCTCAAGTTAATGGTTCTGGTGAAAATGGAAGAATTATAAAAAGTGATGTTGAGAATTTTGTGTCGGGAACTCCGGCTGCAGTAGCTCAACCATCAATTTCTGCCCCAACAGAAGCGGCTCCAATAGCGGCAAGACCAGTTGTACCAGCAGGAGAAAAAATGACAGAAGAAATTAAGAATTCACAAATGCGCAAAATTATTGCAAAACGTTTGGCGGAATCTTTATTTACAGCGCCACATTATAACCTGGTTATTGAGGTTTCAATGGACGAAGCGATGAAGTCAAGAGCAATAATTAATAGCGTTCCAGATACGAAAGTATCTTTTAATGATATGGTTATTAAAGCCAGTGCATTAGCATTAAAAAAACATCCAAAAATAAATTCACAGTGGAGAGAAGATTCAATTCTTATCAATTACCATGTGAATATTGGAGTTGCTGTTGCCGTTGAAGACGGATTAGTAGTTCCTGTTTTGCCTTTTACTGATGCAATGAGTTTGTCACAAATAGGAGAAAATGTTAGAGATCTTGCTGGAAGAGCAAAAAGTAAAAAATTATTACCAACCGAAATGGAAGGCAGTACTTTTACTATTTCTAATCTAGGTATGTTTGGAATTACTGAATTCAATTCAATTATCAACCAACCCAATTCTGCAATTTTATCGGTAGGAGCAATTGTTGAAAAACCAGTAGTGAAAAACGGACAAATTGTTGTTGGAAATACCATGATGCTTTCATTAGCTTGTGATCACCGAACAATTGACGGCGCTACAGGAGCACAATTTCTACAAACATTAAAACAATATATTGAAAACCCAGTTACCATGTTAGCTTAAGTTTTCAATCAATATTTATAAAAAAAGTCCCGATTGTATCGGGACTTTTTTATTTGTTCTTCTCTTCTATCCACTTGGACATGTATTTACTACTCTGAAGGGATTGGTGCTGCAACACAGAACCCATGAAATTCTTTAATCGATGTGATTTTAAATTGGATTCTAAATTACAAATGATCTCTTTAAAATTAGTAACGAAGTCCGATTTTAAATAGCGTTTTTCGATTATAGCTATTCCATTGTTTTGGGCTGAATTCCAAATCGATTTGTCATTATATAATGCCACTGCTTTCAAAGCAAATTCTGCTGGATCATCTTTTATAAAACCATTCCAAGGCAAGTTTCCACACATCGATTCTGCACCAATTGAAGTGGTAACACTTGGCGTACCGCATTGCATGGCTTCCAATAACTTTCCTTTTATTCCAGCGCCAAATCGCAGGGGCGCCAAAACAACTCTGGCTTTTGAAACCACTTCTTGCGCATTTTCAGCACGCCCAAGAATATGAAATCCTTTTTTAGGTTGGTGCAATTGCAACACCTTTTGTGATGGATAAGCGCCGTAAACTAGCAAATTGGCCTCTGGCAATTCTTTTCTAATTAATGGCCAAATCGTTTCGTTTAAATATTGAACGGCATTCCAATTGGGTTCATGAACAAAATTTCCAATGAATATAAAATCTTTTCTTTCTTCAAACGGTAACCAAAGACTACTTTCTTCCTCAGAGATCGGATCTAAGAATAACGGCAAATAATACAACAAATCAGGATCTATTTTAAAGGTGTTTTGCAACAAATCCATTTCTACTTCTGAAACCATGATAGAAAGATCACAACGCAAAATACTTGCTATTTCCCTTTTCGAAATTTCTTCAGATAATAAATCTTGGAACACAAATTTACGTTTTCCTTTAATTGCTTTTTGACGGGACAATCGTAAACAATGCAGGTCTATTGTATCTAATATTCTTAAGGCATTTGGGCAAAATTCAGCCACGCGCCATCCAAATTGTTCTTCCATTAAAAACCGATCGAAAAATACCATCGTGGGATTTAACTCTTGGACAAAATTATCGAAGCTGGGACAATTTAATTTTATGGATTTTTTTTCGACTCCAATAGCTCCCAAATCAATCATGAAATCACTTTCCATTGCAGGAGTTGCATAGGTAACTCTCCAACCCCATTGCTTGAATAAGAGTAGTAATTGCTCCATTCGTGTTCCAGCAGCTGAAGAATTAGGCTCAGGCCAAACAAAACCGATTACAAGTATATTTTGAATTTGATTCATTGATTTAGGAACGAATTTTTTGTTCCCATTTCCAGGCGCTCGCCATCGCTTCTTCTAGTGTAGATTCAGCTTTCCAACCTAAAACAGTATTGGCTTTATCAGTATTGGCGTAGGCCGAAGTGATGTCGCCTTCTCTCCTATCTACAATTTTATAGGGTAATTTTTGACCGGTTACTTTTTCAAATGCATGAATTACTTCCAAAACAGAGCTTCCAGTTCCTGTTCCCAGATTGAAGGTTTCAACCGGACTCACATTTTTATTATTTAATAAGCGTTGCAATGCGATAACGTGGGCTTTCGCCAAATCTACTACGTGGATATAATCGCGAACCGCTGTTCCATCGGGAGTTGGGTAGTCGTTACCGTAAACCGATAATTCTTTTCTTAAACCGAATCCTGTTTGAGTAATAAATGGAACTAAATTTTGAGGAACTCCAAGTGGTAATTCTCCTATTTCTGCCGATGGATGCGCTCCAATAGGGTTAAAATAACGCAATAAAATAGCTTTAATATTAGACACTTTAGCAACATCACGAATTATTTCTTCCCCTATTTGTTTGGTATTTCCATAAGGAGACATCGCTACTTGTATGGGTGCATTTTCTGTAATTGGCATTTCTTCTGCTTGCCCGTAAACCGTGCAAGAAGAACTAAAAATGATATTTGAACTCGGTTTATTTTGTAATTCTTGAAGTAGATAGACTAGAGAATTGATATTGTTTTCATAATACAAAAGCGGATTTTCAACGCTTTCTCCTACTGCTTTCGAAGCGGCAAAATGAATAACTCCAGAAATATCGTTGTGCTTTTTAAAGAAATTTTGAACGGCGGCTTTATCTCTTACATCCAGGTTTTCAAAAAAAGGTTTTTTACCTGTAATTGCAACAATTCCAGTAATAACATTTTCAGATGAATTGGAAAGGTTATCAATGATAATTACTTCAAAACCTTCATTTTGTAATTCTACCACGGTGTGTGAACCGATAAATCCTAAACCTCCTGTTACTAAAATTTTCATATTTACTCTTTTAAATTTCTAGCCCTGATTGAAGTGAAAATCCTTTTTGTTTTTTCTTTAAAAACAAAAAGATTGCAACAAAAAGCAGGAAATAGCTTCTGATTATTATTTCAGGTATTCTAAAACAGAATCCGTGATGAACTTAATTTGTTCGTCATCTAATTCTGTGTGCATTGGTAAAGAAATAACTTGTTTTGCTAATAAATTCGTTACTGGAAAATCTTCTTCTTTGTATCTCGCATCCAGATAAGCCTTTTGAGAATGCAACGGAATTGGATAATAAATAGCGCAAGGAATGCCTTTATCCAATAAATGTTGCATCAAACCATCGCGGTCGCCATCGATAATTCTCAAGGTATATTGGTGAAAAACATGGCAATCACAAATGTCACAAATACTTGGAGCTATAATATTTTTATGTCCTTCAAACGCGGCAGAATATTTTCTAGCTGCATTTTGACGCGCCGCATTATATTCATCCAATAACGGTAATTTAGCATTTAAAACCGCCGCTTGAATACTGTCCAAACGAGAATTCACACCTACCACATCGTGATGGTAACGAACGTACATACCATGATTTACAATTCCGCGAAGTTGGTGAGCAAGTGCGTCATCGTTGGTGAAAATAGCACCTCCATCTCCATAACAACCTAAATTCTTAGACGGGAAAAATGAGGTAGATCCAACGTGACCGATGGTTCCCACTTTCTTTTTGGTACCGTCAGAAAACTTGCAATTGGCCCCAATCGCTTGCGCATTGTCTTCAATTACGTATAAATTATGTTCGTTTGCGATGCGCATGATGGCTTCCATATTGGCAGCACGTCCAAACAAATGAACGGGTACGATCGCTTTGGTTTTTGGTGTAATTGCTTTTTTAATCGCGTCGATAGAAATATTCATATTAACTAAATCTACGTCGACTAAAACAGGTGTTAATTGCAATAAAGCAATCACTTCCACGGTGGCTGCAAAGGTGAAATCGGCAGTAATTACCTCATCACCAGGCTTCAAATTCAAACCCATCATAGCAATTTGCAACGCGTCAGTTCCATTTGCACATGGAATTACGTGCTTTACATCTAGGTAGGTTTCTAAGTTTTTTTGAAATTGCTGAACTTGTGGTCCGTTTATATAAGTATTGGTATCTAAAACTTCTTGTATAGAATTATTTACCGTTTTTTTGATAGCTTCGTATTGCCCTTTCAGGTCAACCATTTGGATTTTTTTCATCAATAAATAGATTAAATAAGTTTTGAAGTTCAAAGAAAAATCAAATTATTTCAACTGTTTTTTCTTCAAACTGAATACAAAAATAGTTATTTAATGAGTTATATCAATGAAAATTCTATAAAGTGATGTATTTTAGCGCCACAAATTACAATCAATGTTATTTCTATATAATTTAATCGTGGTTTTGGCTGATTTTATTTTAAAAATCGTAGCGCTATTCAACAATAAGATTCGTCTTTTTGTTGATGGTAGAAAACCCGTTTTTAAAATATTATCAGATAAAATTAAGGCCTACGACAAAACGATTTGGTTTCATGCCGCTTCATTAGGTGAATATGAGCAGGGATTGCCGGTTATGGAACGGATGAAAAGAAGGTTCCCTAATCACTTAATTGTGTTGACTTTTTTCTCTCCATCGGGATATGAAGTTCGTAAAAACAATACCATTGCTGACGTTACGGTTTATTTGCCTTTAGATACTCAATCGAATGTAGATCAATTTTTGAAATTGGTTCGTCCGGATATGGTCTTTTTCATTAAATATGAATATTGGCCTAATTATTTAAATGCGCTTCAAAAAAAAGAAATTCCTACCTACTTAATTTCTGGGATTTTCAGAGAACAGCAAGTTTTTTTCAAATGGTATGGCAGTTTTTACAGAAAAGCACTTGAGGCATTTGAACATTTTTTTGTTCAAAATTTGAGTTCCAAAGAGCTGTTATTAAAACTTGGTAAAACCAATGTTACGGTTTCTGGTGACACGCGATTTGATAGAGTTACGGAAATATTAAATCAAAATAACGAGTTAGATTTTATTGAAGAATTCAAAAATAATTCCCTAACGGTAGTGGTAGGAAGTTCGTGGCCAAAAGACGAGTCGTTATTAGTAAACTATATTAATACTGCCAATAATGTGAAATTTATAATAGCGCCACATAACATAAATAAGGACCAGATTGCTAATTTGCAAAATCAAATTTCAAAAAAAACAATCTTATTTTCTTCCCTAAACTTGAATGAGATTGGCTCTTCAAAATTAGCAGATTATGATGTATTTGTTATTGATACCATTGGTATTTTAACCAAAATATACAGTTATGCCGATCTTGTTTACGTAGGCGGTGGATTTGGAAATCCTGGTGTTCATAATATTTTAGAACCGGCCACTTTTGGTGTGCCAATAGTAATTGGTCCAAATTATAATCATTTTGCGGAAGCAACAGCATTAGTGAAAATGGAAGGCTGTATTTCTATTGCAAATCAAGAAGAATTAAACGAAGTATTAGATAAATTAATTCAAAACGAGGCAGTCCGACTTGAAAAAGGACATATTTGTAGCACTTTTGTTGAAATGAATAAAAATGCTTCAGAAACCATAATGAATTTTATTATCCAGAAAAAAAACTAACTAACAAAAAACTAAAAATGAAACATTTAAAATTACTACTATTATTTTTTGTAATTCAAGTTCAAGCGCAACAAGGCGGCATGTGGATCCCTTCACTTTTGCAAGGAATGAATGAAAAAGAGATGAAAAATTTAGGCATGAAAATGACTGCTGCCGATATTTATTCAGTTAATAAATCGAGTTTGAAAGATGCCGTTCCGCATTTTAATGGCGGTTGTACTTCAGAAGTTATTTCCCCAAAAGGGTTATTATTAACCAATCACCACTGCGGATTTGATGCGATTCAAAATCAATCTTCAGTAGATCATGATTATTTAACCAATGGTTTTTGGGCTTATAAAATGTCGGAAGAATTACCAAATGAAGATTTGGTGGTTACTTTCATCGTTAAAATTGAAGATGTAACCACTAAAGTTTTAGAGGGAACTGCAGCATTGGCAACTGAATTGGAAAAGCAAAAGAGAATTCAAGAAAATATCACTTCTCTAAGTAATTCATTACCAAAAGAAAGCTGGCAGGAAAACAAAATCAGAACGTTTTATGAAGGAAATCAGTACCTGCTTTTTGTTACTGAGACATTTAAAGATGTTCGTTTAGTAGGTGCTCCACCTTCGTCAATAGGAAAATTTGGATCGGATACAGATAACTGGGTTTGGCCAAGACACACTGGTGATTTTTCATTATTTAGAATTTACGCTGACAAGAACAACCGTCCAGCGAGTTATTCTAAAGACAATGTCCCTTATACTCCAAAACACTTTTTACCAATATCATTAGACGGGGTTAAAGAGGACGATTTTACATTGGTTTTTGGTTATCCAGGAAAAACAAACGAATATTTACCAGCGGTGGCGATTGAACAAATTGTAAATGAATTGAATCCAGCTAAAATTGAAATTCGTGACCATGCGTTGAAAGTAGCTGATGGATTTATGAGAAAAGACAATGCAATCAAAATTCAATATGCTTCTAAATATGCAAGTATTGCTAATTATTGGAAAAAATGGATTGGGGAAACTCAAGGTTTAACCAAATCAAATGCGGTTGAAATAAAAAGAAAACAGGAAGTTGCCTTTCAAGAAAAAGTTGTAAAAGCCGGAAAACAAGCCGAATACGGAAATTTACTTTCCGATTTCGATAAAAACTATACCCAAATTAAATCATACGCTTTAGCAAGAGATTATTTTTCGGAAGTAGCTTTAAGAAATACGGAACTTCTTAGTGTAGGGTATAAATTATACCAATTGGAACAAGTTTATAATTCAAAAGGAGATCAAGCTTTTAACGATAGAAAAAATAATTTAATTTCAGGGTTGGCCGATTTCTACAAAGATTTTAATGCCAATGTGGATCAAAAAGTATTCGAGCAATTGATTCACTTGTATTCTACAAAATCTCCTAAGGAATTCTTACCATCTAATTTAAGTAACATTAATGCTAATGAACTAGCTAATGATGTTTATAGTAATTCAAAATTAGTAAGCTATAACAACCTAAAAGAATTGCTAACTGGCGATTCAAAAACGGTAATTGCCAATTTAAATGGGGATAAAGGTTTTGTAATAATTAAAAGTATGGCGGACAAATTCTTAAAAGAAGTGGCTCCTAAATATGATGAAATTAATTTGAGAATTACTGCTTTACAAAGAACCTACATGAAAGCACAATTGGAATTAAATAAAGGTTCTAGAATTTTTCCTGATGCAAATAGTACTTTAAGAGTTACGTACGGTAAAGTCAAAGGATATGCTCCAAAAGACGCTATAGTATATTCTCCAGTAACTTATTTAGATGGAGCTATGGAAAAGTACCTACCAGGTGATTATGAATTTGATGTTCCAGCAAAATTAATTGATTTATATAAAAAGAAAGATTATGGGCAATACGGTGAAAATGGTAAAATGCCAGTTTGTTTTATTGGTACCAATCATACTACAGGTGGAAATTCAGGAAGTCCAGCAATTGATGCTAGTGGAAATTTAATAGGGTTAAATTTTGATCGTGTTTGGGAAGGAACAATGAGTGATATATATTACGATCCAAGCATTTGTAGAAATGTTATGGTTGACATTCGCTATGTTTTATTTATAATTGATAAGTATGCTGGTGCTAAAAATTTAATTGAAGAATTAAAATTAGTACATCCAAAGAAAAATAAAGCACTCAAAAACAAGTAATTAACTAAAATATTAAAAAAAATATTTATTTTTCTGTGTTAGTTAATTTTTGGCACAGTAATTGTTAAATATTTTAACAGTTGCAAAAAAAATATTTTTTGAAAAAAAATTAAAAAATAATTTATACTATTAAAAAATTTATATCTTTGCTCCGAATTAATAATTAACCTTTTATAACTAAGTAAGATGAAAAAAGTACTTTTAAGTTTAGCATTTGTTGCTGTTTTAGCAACTGTTTCTTGTAAAAAAGCTGAAGAAGCTCCAGTAGAAGCTCCAGCTGTTGAAGCTCCAGCTGTTGACACAACTGCTGTTGACACTACTGCAGCTGACACTACTGCAGCTCCAGCTGCTGAAGCTCCAGCTGCACAATAATTAGAGACACTCTAAGAATTTGAAAAGCCACGCATTGCGTGGCTTTTTTTTATCCTTTTTACAAATGTTATTCTGGGAAAACCACCTCGTTCAAAGTGAAATCTAGAATTTCAGCTTTAAATGCATAGTTTCGAATCTCATTTATTCCTTTATCCAATAATAATTCTGTATTGTATTTTCTGCTGGTTGCGAAATGAGTTTCTTCCAATATAATTTTAAAATAATACTTTCCAGCAGCTGATTTTACTTTCTCAAATACAACAGAATCGATAGCATTCTTAAAATACTCTATCCCTTCTTCGCATTCAAATTTAAGTTCGTAACAAAAGCTGGCAAATATGGCTTTGCCTTTTCTAGAAGTAAAAATAAATTTATAATAATCGTCAAACCTCTTACTAATTACAAAAGCACCCACTTGATTTAAGAATTTAGATTTACGAATAAAGACCATGTTAACTTGAATAAAATAAAAAAGCTCCAAACCTTAAGTTTGAAGCTTTTTAGTACTCAGAGCGGGACTTGAACCCGCACGAACATTGCTGTTCACTGGATTTTAAGTCCAGCGTGTCTACCAATTTCACCATCCGAGCAATTATGATGTTTGAGCGAAAAACGGGGCTCGAACCCGCGACCTCGACCTTGGCAAGGTCGCGCTCTACCAACTGAGCTATTTTCGCATTTCAATTTTTACAAAGAGCTGCTGTACTTGTTCTGTATTAACGCACCTAACTTTTATTTACAAAGCTGTTTTGCGAGCTTGTTTGCGGAGGCAAATTTAATACAATTATTCAATTACACAAGCCTTTTTTTTAAAAAAATAAAGCACTCTTTTTAACCTTCTGATAACCTTATCTTTAAACTTAAAATATATTATTTTTTAATCAACATTCTTTTGATTTCATTGAGTTTCATCATTGCCTCAATAGGAGTTAGCGTGTTGATATCTAAATTTAAAATTTCTTCTTTTATTTCTTCTAACAACGGATCATCTAGATTAAAGAAACTCATTTGCATTTCCTCTTTTTCCGATTTTATTCCTGCTAAAGCATCTCCAGAGAGGTCTTTTTCAAGTTTCTTTAGTAATTTCTGCGCTTTTAAAATAACTGTTTGCGGCATTCCAGCCATTTTAGCCACGTGAATTCCAAAACTATGTGCACTTCCTCCTTTTACTAATTTTCTGATAAAAAGTACCGTGTCTTTTAGTTCTTTTACTGAAACATTAAAATTTTGAATTCGAGGCAACAAATCGGTCATTTCATTCAATTCATGATAATGCGTAGCAAAAAGTGTTTTCGGTTTCGAAGGGTGTTCGTGTAAAAATTCGGCTATTGCCCATGCTATTGAAATTCCGTCATAAGTACTGGTTCCCCGGCCAATTTCATCCAATAAAATCAAACTCCTATCTGATAAATTATTCAATATAGAAGCGGTTTCATTCATTTCTACCATAAAAGTAGATTCTCCCATTGAGATATTATCTGAAGCCCCTACTCTAGTAAATATCTTATCAATAACTCCCATTCTAACTTGATCTGCAGGGACAAAACTTCCCATTTGTGCTAACAACACAATTAAAGCTGTTTGTCTTAATATAGCTGATTTACCCGACATATTTGGACCCGTAATCATAATTAATTGTTGGGTTTCCCTATCTAGAAAAACGTCGTTTGCAATATATGGGGTGCCTACAGGCAATTGTTTTTCAATTACTGGATGGCGTCCATTTTTTATGTCCAACTCGAAAGTCTCATCCAATTCGGGACATACATATTTATTTTCGATAGCCAATTGAGCAAAAGAAGTTAAGCAATCCAATTGCGCAACTAAATTGGCGTTAAGCTGCACTTGCTTCATATAAGTGGTAATCCAAGTAACTAACTGCTCAAATAATTCTGATTCTAACTTGTGAATTTTCTCTTCAGCACCTAAAATTTTAGTTTCGTATTCTTTTAATTCTTCAGTGATATAGCGTTCCGCATTTACTAATGTTTGTTTGCGAATCCACTCCGCAGGTACTTTATCTTTATGGGTATTTCTGACTTCTATATAATAACCAAAAACATTATTGAACGAAATTTTCAAAGAGGTAATTCCGGTATTCTCCGATTCCCTTTTCTCTATTCCTTCTAAAAAATCTTTACCTGAGGTTGAAATAGCTCTTAACTCATCTAATTCAGCATTCACCCCTTTTGCAATAGCGTTTCCTTTTGAAATAGCTACCGGCGCATCTTGATTTAATGTCGAATTTATTTTCTCTCGCAGCAATTCACAATCGTGTAATTTATCTCCAATTACCTTAACCGCCTCTTGTGGACTTTCCAATGCAATTTTTTTAATTGGAATAATCGCATCTAACGATTCTTTCAAATAAACTACTTCTCGTGGAGAAACTTTTCCGGTTGCGATTTTTGAAATTAATCGCTCCAAATCAGAAATTTGTTTGATTTGGTGTTGAATTTCCTTTAAAATAGTTTGATTGTCTTTCAAATATGATACTACTTCGTGACGGCTTTTTATTTTATTTATATCTTTTAAAGGCAATGCCAACCAACGTTTTAGCAATCTTCCCCCCATTGGAGATAGCGTTCTGTCAATAACCTCTAATAAAGTAACAGCATTTGGATTATAACTATGATACAATTCTAAATTTCTAATGGTAAAGCGATCCATCCAAACGTAGGCATCCTCTGCAATTCGCTGAATTGAAGAAATATGTTGTAATTTATTGTGTTGTGTTTCTGAAAGATAATAAAGTATAGCACCTGAAGCGATTATTCCTTCTGGCAATTCTTCAATTCCGAATCCTTTTAATGAAACCGTTTGAAAATGATTGGTAAGTGTTTCAAAAGCGTAGTCTTCTTTATAAACCCAATCTTCTAAATAAAAATTATGATACTCTTCACCAAATATTTCTTTGAAATCATTTTTATTATTTTTTGGAATTAAAACTTCACTAGGATTAAAATTTTGCAATAATTTATCAATGTAATCTTCCGTTCCTTGAGCCGTTAGAAATTCCCCGGTGGAGACATCTAAAAAAGAAATTCCAATTGCTTTTTTTCCAAAATAAATGGAAGCCAAAAAATTATTCGTCTTAGAATGCAATACCTCATCATTCATAGAAACACCCGGCGTAACCAATTCTGTAACGCCTCTTTTGACAATTGTTTTAGTCATTTTAGGGTCTTCTAATTGGTCACAAATAGCAACTCTAAGTCCGGCTTTAACTAATTTAGGCAAGTAGGTATTTATAGAGTGATGTGGAAATCCAGCCAATGCGGTTTCTGTTTCAGATCCTGCTCCTCTTTTGGTAAGAGTGATTCCTAATATTTTTGAAGCACGAACAGCATCTTCACCAAAAGTTTCATAAAAATCACCAACACGAAATAACAAACAAGCATCAGGATATTTCCTCTTGATCTCATTGTATTGCTTCATTAATGGGGTTTCCTTAACTTCTTTTTCTTTAGCTGCCAACTTTAATTATTTATAAATGGATAATATTTTTCTAAAAGCGAATTTAATTATTTTTAAACTGAATTTAGTCGTTTCGAAAATTAATTTAATTTTAAGAAAATTTTATTCCTTGAATTGATTTTTTTATTTAGATTTGTTCTCATAATTTAATTAAAATTACAATGAAAAAAATATTTTTATTAGCAATGCTAACCGTTTTAGGAGTAACCACTTCTAATGCTCAAGAAACAAAAAAAGCTAAAGTTTCTACAGAAACTAAAGCAGTTGCAGCAAAATTAGATGGAGCCGGAATAGTTTTCGAAACAGAAACTATTGATTACGGAACAATTGAACACAATGCTGAAGGAACTCGTAAATTTGTTTTTACAAATAATGGTAACAAACCATTAATCATCACAAATACGCAAGGATCTTGTGGATGTACTGTTCCTACAACTCCTAAAGAGCCTATCGCTCCAGGAGCAAAGGGTGAAATTGGAGTACATTATGCAACTGATAGAGTGGGTGCATTTACTAAAACAGTTACGGTTACTTCAAATGCAGAAGGACAACCTACAAAAGTTTTAACAATTAAAGGAACTGTTTTACCAGATCCAACTCCAGCTACTTCAGTAGCACCAAAAAGCTAAATATATTTAATTATATAATGAAAGCTTCCTTAATCAGGGAGCTTTTTTTTTGAATCTTGAAATTGATTATGCGTAAACTAGAAAACAGTGAATTAAATAGAATGTCTATAAACGACTTTAAAGATGCTTCAAAAACACCTTTAATTGTTGTTCTTGACGATATTCGAAGCTTGAATAATATTGGATCAGTGTTTAGAACATCGGATGCGTTCTTAATTGAAAAAATATTTCTTTGTGGAATTACTGCAACACCACCAAATAAAGAAATTCATAAAACGGCATTGGGAGCAACTGAAACTGTAGCATGGGAACATTCTGAAGATGTACTTGAGGTAATTGAAAAGTTAAAATCAGATGGAGTAAAAGTTTTTGCAATTGAACAAGTCGAGAGCGCTATATTCTTACAAGATTTCGAAATAGAAAAAAATCAAAAATATGCTGTAGTATTTGGAAATGAAGTTTTTGGCGTATCTCAAAAAGCAGTAGAAATTTGTAATGGAACAATAGAAATTCCGCAATTAGGAACGAAACATTCCTTAAATATTGCTGTCAGTGCAGGAATAGTAATTTGGGATTTTTTCAAAAAAATGAGGTAATTTACTTTTTCATTTTTTTTCTAATTTCATCCAGTATAAACATGTAATCACTTTGATTTTTTACAAAATCTCTGTCAGAAACATCAATAATTAAAACGTTCAAATTGGCTTGAGTATTGATATAATCTAAATATCCTTTATTGATTTTGTCCAAATAATCCGCTGGAATTTCTTGCTCATAACTTCTTCCTCTCCGTTTAATATTTTGCAATAATCGATCTGTATTTTGATACAAATAAACATACAAATCGGGCTTGGGCATTTCTTTGTAAATGATGTCAAACAACGTTTTATAGAGTCTAAACTCATCGTCTTGCAAGGTAACTTTTGCGAAAATTAAGGATTTAAAGATGTGATAATCGGCAACGATAAAATCTTTAAATAAATCAAATTGCGCTAAATCATCAGATAATTGCTGGTACCTATCGGCTAAAAAAGACATTTCAAGCGGGAATGCAAATCTATTTTGATCTTTATAGAATTTAGGTAAAAAGGGATTATCAGCAAAACGCTCAAATACCGTTTTCGCATTAAAATCTTGAGCGATTTTTTCTGCTAGTGTTGTTTTTCCTGCGCCAATATTTCCCTCAATCGCAATGTAATTGTAATGTTGTAAATTGAACTTTCCTAATGGTAACTCTAAATTGGCGACCACTTTACAACTGCTTTTGTCATTACAGGAATCGATTAAATCTTGAGTAGATTTATTCATAATTGGGTGGACAAATTCCAATTGCAAGTCCTTCATTGGCAACAAAACAAACAATCGCTCTTGCATTAGCGGATGCGGCACGACTAAATTGGCTGATTGAATTATTTCATTTTCAAAACTGATGATATCAATATCAATAATTCTTGACTGGTAACCCTCTTTCAAACTTCTTATTCTCCCTAACTTTTTTTCAATTTTTAAACAACTTGATAATAATTTTTGGGCTGATTTAGGAGTATGAATTGCAATGGTACAATTGTAAAATGAATCGCTTTCAAATCCCCAAGAAGGCGTTTCATATAATTTTGAAACTGAAAATACCGTTCCAATCTCCAATTGAATCAATTGAATGCACGCTTGAATATTCTCAAGACGATCGCCTTGATTACTTCCTATCGATAAAATGGCTTGATTTTGGGATTTCATATTATTTGAAAGTTAACAAAAGAAAATGAGAATAAAACTATAATTGTAATGTGTGTTAATAAATTAATATTACGAGTGGAAAACAATTTTAAATGATACTATAGGATGTAATTATACTTCAATTCTAACAATATATCCTTCATTACTTCTAATATTAAAAACGGTTCCGTCCTCAAAAATTAAATATTGCCCTTTTATACCAATTAATTTTCCTTTAAAGTTTGGCGTTTTATCTAAACTTAAACTATTAATTTTTGAAGGATATTCTAGAACCGGATAATTCATTTCGTACAGATCATTTTTTTCTAAATGAAAATATTCCTGAACTTCGTTGGGTAATAAAGGTTGAAGTTTTTCACGTTCTTTAATTAAATCGGTGAAAGCGATATCATTAGTAAGCATTTTTCTCCAATTGGTTTTATCAGAAAAATGGTTTTTTAGCGCTACTTCAGTAATTCCTGCAAGGTATCTATTAGGAACTTCAACAATTGAAATGGCTTTCTCCGCACCTTGATCTATCCAACGAGTAGGGATTTGAGTTTTACGCGTTACTCCAACTTTTACTTCACTTGATAAGGCTAAATAAACTATATGCGGTTGCAATTGGACTCGTTCTTCATAAGCTAGATCACGATCTTGAATTCCTAAATGAGCCGTGCTCAGTTCCGGTTTCATTATCCAATCGCCTACCGCTGGGCTGGAGAAAAAACAATCATAGCAAAAACCTTGACGAAAAATTTTCTTCTTTTTTCCACAATTTAAACATTGGTAACCCACAAAATTGATTTCAATATTTTTATTCAATAATTGATTCACATTAAGAAAACTATCTTGAAAAATCAAAAAATATTGAATTGGGGTTTCAAATTGCGTTTGCATTTTATTTAGAACGCCTTCGTAAGTCATTATTAAAAAATTAAAATTAAAATTGGAATTGCGTAAAATTTGCTATTTTTGGTAAAGTTAGCATTTGTTTACCGTTTAACAAATCTAAAAGTCGAAAACTAAATCTAAAGTTGAAATGCCAATTTCTATTATCAATTCATTCGCTTCTTGGGTTTTAAAACAGCGCATTCATCAGATTGAGCTATTTTTAAAATACCCTAATGAAGTTCAAGAAGAATTACTTTTGAATTTAATTCGCACCGCAGAAAAAACTACCCTTGGAATAGAATACGGCTATGAATCTATAAAATCTTATGAAACTTTTATAGAACGAGTTCCTATTTCAACCTATGAAGATTTACAGCCATTAATTGAAAGAACTCGATTAGGAGAACAAAATGTATTTTGGAACACTCCTGTAAAATGGTTTGCAAAATCTAGTGGAACCACCAATGCGAAAAGTAAATTTATTCCAGTAAGTAGTGAAGCTTTAGAAAATTGCCATTATAAAGGCAGTAAGGATTTGTTGTGTATGTATTTGAATAACAACGAAAATTCAGGGCTTTTTGCGGGAAAAAGTCTGCGTTTAGGCGGTAGTTCTCAAATTTATGAAGACAACAATTCATTTTTTGGCGATTTATCGGCGATTCTTATTGAAAATATGCCTATTTGGGCTGAATTTATTAGTACTCCAAGTAATCGAATTTCCTTAATGAGTGAATGGGAAACGAAAATTACTGCGATTATCAATGAGACTAAAAATGAAAATGTAACCAGTTTTGCTGGAGTTCCTTCGTGGATGTTAGTATTACTAAATAAAGTGCTTGAAGAGACAGGCCATTCCAATTTATTAGAAATTTGGCCAAATCTGGAAGTCTATTTCCATGGAGGTGTCAATTTTGATCCCTACAGAGATCAATATCAGAAAATAGTTCCCAATTCAAATTTTAAATATTACGAAATTTACAATGCCTCTGAAGGATTTTTTGCTATTCAGGATAGAAACGATTCCAATGAATTATTGTTAATGTTGGATTATGGAATTTTTTATGAATTCATTCCAATGGATGTTTTTGGGACTACAAACCAACATGCAATTCGCTTGTGCGATGTTGAATTAAATAAAAATTATGCAATTGTGATTACAACAAATTCTGGCTTGTGGCGCTATATGATTGGAGATACCGTTAGATTTACCTCGTTAAACCCTTACAGAATTAGAGTTACGGGCAGAACAAAACACCATATCAATGTTTTTGGCGAGGAGTTAATGGTTGAAAATACCGATCGGGCTATTGCCAAAGCGTGTCAAATTACCCATACTGAAGTAGTTGATTATACTGTCGCTCCTATATTTATGAAAGGTAAAGAAAAAGGGGCGCATGAATGGATGATCGAGTTCAAGAATAACCCTACAGATGCGACTGTTTTTGCAAAAATA